>Ga0222631_1000535_pt1 | contig 10557 bp, 6 predicted proteins | sample AntAcemetagenom5_FD_179826 | JGI IMG/M metagenome (GOLD analysis project Ga0222631, IMG submission 179826) | Saline water microbial communities from Ace Lake, Antarctica - #5 | ecosystem: Environmental > Aquatic > Non-marine Saline and Alkaline > Saline | place: Antarctica: Ace Lake | collected... | reverse complement strand
CTTGTGCCATTTACTGCACTCCTAACAAGCGATCTTCAGGGAATAAGGCCGAGAGCATTTGACGGCTCTGGCTTGGGGGTTGTGGTGCAGCACTTTGTGGGCCTGGAGGAGGCGCTTGGTCCGCGGTGCTCGGTTGCCCCGCAGGCGGTGCTTGGTTCGTGAGTCCTGGTACGCCACGAGAGGGTGTGGGAGGCGGAGGCATTCTATTTAGCATCCCACGAGCGGTTGGAGGAGGTGGTGGTGCAGATTCTTGTGTTGTGTCCTCTCCTGATCCTATATAGCGATCAACAGAAGTGGCTAGAACACTTGGCGAGAAGATGTGGCGTAAGAAACTTACCCCTTGATTTCGTGCTTCTTGTTCAGTTACTGCACGTGTCATCAATTCTTTATACAGCATTGGATCTTTAGTCGCCTCTTCAAGAAGCAACAAGCGTTGGCGCTGTGGCATTCCATTGAATAAGTTCCTAGTCATTGCTATTGTTCTAGAAGCAAAATAAAGAGAACCAGGTCCACCAGGACTAATTTTCCCTGCAATCCTTGCACCTATCATAGAAACCGCCATTTCTTCAACGGCGTCCTGAGGCTTAAATACTAGGTTAGGGTCAACTATTCTTTGTTGGGTGTTCAGAGCGTTCTCCACCCTTACCATCTTGTTTGTTACTTGCCTTAACCGACCCATCTCTTCGGATGAAAAAAGGTCCGAGGAGCGCATTAAGTTAGCAAGCGAAGGGCTGTTAGGTGACAACGGCTTAAACATGATGTCATTAAATACTTTTGGACTAAAGTTCTCCCCTTTAGATGCTGTTTGAAAAGCATACTGATAAACACCAGACAAGAGACCACGACGAGCCGCTTCAGGATCTTGTCCAGACGCTGCGGTTTCAACCAATGACTTAAAATTCTTGATAGGAGATGTCTTACTTGTTAGCGCCATGGATATAGCTGTAGTAGGATCATCTACTTCTAATAAATTGGCAAAAGCATTTTCATCTTTGATACGTCTTTTTAACAACGAATCAGGGTCGCTTGCTTCCAGTAGTGTTTTTTGTACACTTGCGATATCTTTGAATTCCTCTTCCATTCCAAGATAACGTAAAGAGTCTGCGTTCTTTGTTCTAAAGTTATTTAAAGCAGTTAGATTAACTGTACCATCTTCATTCAATGTTTCAGAGGCAAATGCACGCACAACTTTTTGCTCTGCATCACGTACAGATTTAGCAGCGGCGCCTGTTGGATCAACAAAGTCGGCTGCAGTTTGCATTTCACGCATACGTTGAAGAGTACTGTCTGCCCCACCACTAAACGCACGCTGAACCAAAACTTCTGGTGCAAAGACTTCTGCGCCTTGACGGTTAGATGTAGTGACTTTACCTGCAAAGGTTCGAGTAAAAGCATTATTTAATTCACGGCTAAAGGCCCGAGCATCGGCGTACTCGCCACCTGGGAGTGCATCTAAGTCATCTAATATAGAGTCTGCTAAAACAGAGTAGCGTCTTGCTGCAGCGGTTTTTCCTGAACCACCCGCTTCCCGTGCCTTCTCTAGCAAGCTACTACGAAAACGGATCAAGTCAATTGCAGAGGTGGGTTTTAAATCAAGCGAAGCTATTGCTTCTGGATCAAGCTTGCGAGTCTCTAAATAATTTTCAGTTACAGGTATTTTATTCAGGGACTTAATCTTTTTTGGATTAAACCCTATGCTAGATAAGTCGGTAGACATCGAAGATAAGTCGCTTGCAATCTCACCTTTGCTTGCAGAACTAAAAGGAGATCCAGAAACATCAAATAAGGCTTGTGCAAAATTAGAAGCGGGGACTTTAATAGGCTTTAACTTCCCGCCTTGTGTACTTCTGTAGGTGGCACGCATTGCATCTTGCCAAAGCTTTGACTCGGACTCACGAGCAACACGCAATAAGCTTTCCATCTCATCTTTAAGGATATTACCTACTTGTGCACGGTTGTCGGATCCTCTTGTGCCAAGACGAGCAGACTTCTCCAGCGCAGCGGTTTGAGCCAGATTAAATCCTGTTTGAAATTGATTTTCAAGATCAGTTTTACGCATCTGAGCTGCAGCAGCCATCATTGCAGGGTCGCCTGTTTCCTCAAATGCTTTAACAACGCCCGCATAAGTTCTAAGCGCTTCCTCACCCATTTCTTTTGTATCACCTGAGTACTTAGCGTTAGCACGAGCAATAGTACTTTGTAACTTTGTCATGACAGGAGAACCTGTCATTTGAGCAACTGTTCCTGCCTTTGATACCCCCTCAGGTCCTACTGGGTATTCTTTTAAGACTTCTTCTACCTCTTGCAAAATTTTCTTAGGGTCTTCTCCGCCCTTATTAGCAATTTCCAAAAGTTGATTTTGAACATAGTTTTTAGTGGAGTCAGTAAATCCTCCTGTATTTGCTTTTCCTATGTTTTTTACAGCGTTAGCCATTGAATCCGTGATAGCGAAAACAAAACGAGTAGGAGCAAAACCCGCTGCCATTTCTGCTCCCATTTTTGTGAGAGGGTCATCTGGCGCAACAGCAGTAGCAGTGCCTCCTGCAAGACCTGCGTAAAAGTTTGAGAGCCCTTCTGCTGCTAGGTACTTTTTAGGGTTCGCACGTGCATAGTCACCTATCGCACCTATAGTCCTACGAACAAGATTGGCTGCTTGAGGGGCTTTTGTAAAGGTAAAAGCAAGTGGGGAAAAAGCAAGACCGCCACCAAAGGTTCTGCCACCTTCTTCAAACTTTTTTAAATCTTCTCTTTCTTGGTCAGGAAAGAGTTTTTCTACCATATCTGAGGCGTATAAGCCATATGCTGCTCCCGCTGCCATTCCAACAAAGGGCATAAAAGGCGCAGCAGGACCTGCAAAAGGCGCAAGTCCAACGCCGATCTTAAACCCTGCATATGCCGGGGCAGCCATCACCGCAGTTTCCGCAGCGCCTTGAGCCATGCCCATGCCTACTGCTCCTGCTTTTTCTCCAAAGGTAAGCTCTGATGCAACATCATCAGCGGGGAGAGGTGGTATATTTGACTGAGAATTCGCTTCTTCAATATCGGCAAGAACTGAGCTAGGTATTTCAGGTGTTTTATCCATGTTTTTACGGCGCCTTAGGTGCTTTTTTAACGGCTAATGTCTTGCCAAACCAAAGGTATGGCGTTCCGACGGCAAGACCCTCTCGTTCTTTTTCAGAGTATATCCTAGGTGGAACTCCCATTAGCGATCTAATTCCATCTACGTCCTCTACTTTTAACCTAGCGTCTTGAATATCAGCAGGGCCTAAGTTTTTATTCATGTAGCCTTTTCGGTAGGCATCTGTACGTATTTGGAGCAACAAATCATCCACTGCAATCATTCTTTGTTGATACGCTTCAGCTCTATCTAAGAGTTTCGGAGCCAGATTCAATTCTTTTTGTATCTGTACTCGTTCGCCTTCACTAAAACGTGGATTGGTAGCTAATCCTCGGTTAACTAAGTTAACCGCATTGGATAGAAATGTGTTGGCATATTGCTCTCCACTAGCGTCAATAAACTCACCCATGATAGGTTTTGAATAAATCCAAGACTGAGCAACATTAAGTGGTCCTGTCCCCATTCCTGCAAGGTTATATATGGTAGGAGTATTACGCTCAAACACCACTGGAGGGGTTGCGGATAAAGGTTTTGAGCCTTTACTTTGTTCTTGCTCTGAAGGGGGCACAGTACCTAATGTCCTATCAATAGCAGGGGGCGCATTTGGGTCTTCTGTTGCACCAATATCTATTACATTTCCGTTTGCATCACGAACTAAAGGTGACTCAGGTGGAGGTAATGCAGTCCCTCCTGCCCCTGTTGCTTGTGCCGAGGGTCCTGCGCCACCACGTTTAGCACGAGCTGCAGAAACAAAAGAAGGCAGGGCACCTGGCACTTGTACTTGATAGACCTGTTTTGTTACAGGATCCGTTTTAAATTCCATGCGAGGGGACTGCATCTTTGTAATAGCAGACTCAATCAAATTATCTTCTTCAGGTGAAGTTTGGTTCTCACTCCACTTTTGCAATAAGCCAGGGCGGTTCAAGACGGCGAAATCCCAGTCCCCTTTACCAAATGGACTTGCGCCTGCGCTTTTTATGATCTGACCAAATAACTTACGCTGACCTTCTACGTTTGATTCTGCCGCTTTCAGCGCTGCTAATTTAACCGCACGCTCTTCTTGCTGGAACTGACCTGCACGGGCAGCAAGCTTTTCAGGCAAGCCCATCCCTGCAGAGGCTAACTGCCCCGCAAACGAATCCCCTGCTACGTTAACGCCTTGCGCATTGCGCCCTGAAGCAAGACGCAAGCCTGCCTGTGCAATGTCCATTAACGCCTGACCTTGCATTGTGTTACGGTCTCCACTTCCTAGTATCTTTTGATACATAGGCAAGATGTCATTTACTTCGCGTTCCAAGTTTCCTGCACCTCTACTAGCTGCTAATTGTTCTTGGGCGTACTTAAGCATATCTGGAGAGTAGCTACCTGGGGTCACGCCCTCCTCATCGGACCCCGCTTGAAAACGTTGGACTTGGACGTATCCACCCTTTGCCATATTAATAGGCGCCATGGGCGGTGATCCTTGAGCCTCGGGCGGTGGCATAAGAGTGCCAATCCCACCTTCTGCGCTAGGAGGCATTCCCATATCAGGAGGCATGGATGGAGGGGGTGGCATTCCTTCAGGAGGCATAGGAGGAGGTGGTGCTCCTGTCATTCCCATGGGCAAACTACTAATTCCGCCTTGCCCTGCTAACATAGGCTGTAAGAGAGCCAGCACTTCGGTTGGCGTACCCATTGCGGCTTCTTCACCCACCAAGTTAGCTAACTCATCGACTCGAGCATCCATGGAACGCATGTCACCACGTAGATTGTTCATCAAAATCTCTGGCGAATTAGGCTTGCGATCATCCATTGCTTCGGTTTGGTAGCCCTCATCTTCGTATTCATCCTCTTCGTAGTCATCATCCATAAAACCTTGCATAATGCCTACGTTTTCCACCATGTCTTCAGGCACGACCCCTACTGCTCCGCCTTTGTTGAACATGGGACGATTAAGTACTTTTGATTTCATATTTATTCCTTAACCAAATAACTTCTGTGCGCCAGCTGCAGCAGACAGACCAGAGATACCTAAACCAACCGCTTGTGTAAGTGGACTAGTGCTAGGCGCTGTTTGTGCAGATAACGTCATTTGACTCGATGGTGCACCTTTGTAAATATCAGACAAGAAACCTAACTGCTGGTAAGGCGACATGGTCTGCTGAAGTGTCGTGGCTCGTTGTGCTTCTAAGCGTTGCTGTTCAGCTTGTTGCTCAAGACCGCCTAACTGTGAAAGCATACTAACGTCTGCCATACCCATCTGTTGATTTGCTTGACCCAGCGCAGCTTGTTGCACGCCAAGTTGACCAATTGTAGAGCCTAACTGACCGATGCCCATACCCGTTTGATAATCCACGCCTGCGCGTTGAGCGCCTAGCGAGCCAATGCCTTGACCAAGAGAGCCATAGAGCTGTGCGCCTTGACCCGCGATGTTTGCTTGTTGGGCAGCGATCTGTGCAGGTAAAAGTCCCATCTGAGCTTGTTGCGAGCCCAACTGACCCTGGAGCTGTGCACCTGCTTGACCCAACTGTGCTTGTTGAGTGGCTTGTTGACCAAGAGTTGAACCAATACCTGCCAACTGATTTGCGCCTGCAAGACCAAGCTGTGCGCCTTGAGCAGTTATGCCACCTAATGCTTGACCAGCTTGCACGCCTAACGAACCTTGCTGCGCAGCTAACTGAGCAGCCTGTTGTTGCAATTGCGCTTGTTGCGCTGTGGTGCCTGTTTGCAATTGCGCAGCTTGACCATACTGCTGGGCTGCTTGTTGTCCTAAGCCTGCTTGAGTTGCAGCTTGCTGACCATATAAGCTTCCAATCCCTGAGTACAACTGAGACTGCTGAGCTGCTTGTTGTTGCTGAGTTTGTTGGAGCTGAGCCATTTGCATGGCTGTAGCCGAATCAAACCCGGCTTCTTGAAACTGCTGTTGCGCTGCGGCAAGACCCAATTGACCTTGCTGACCTGCAACGGATGTCTGCAGTTGCCCTGCTTGAGCAAGTTGCTGTGCAGCTTGTTGTCCGAGACCTGCTTGCTGACCTGCAATGTTTGCTTGCAGACCCGCTTGGTTGGCTAACATCTGAGCGCCTTGCTGTTGCAAACCTGCTTGTTGCGAGGCAGCGCCAAGTTGACCCTGCCCTGCTGCTTGCAACATCTGCCCTGCTTGCTGCCCGAGACCTGCTTGGGTGGCTGCTAATTGACCAAATTGGGAGCCAATTGCACCAATGCCTTGCCCTGCTGCTTGTTGACGTTGTTGCTGTGCTTCAAATGCTTGTTGCGCTGTTTGTTGAGATTGGTTGTAGCCTGACTGTAACCCGCCCACAATTGCTGCATTGCGTTGTTCGGAGAGTGCACGCTCAAGCTCTGCTTGTTGAACTCCTTCTCGGGTTCCTCCAAAAGCGCCAGCACGCACGGCTTGTGCAGCGAGGTTCTGTTGTGCGATATCCCCTTGACGATTAATTTGTCGAATAGACTCATCAATAACCTGTTGCTGATAAGGGTTCATGAACTGCTGAGTTTGATCAGCCGTAAATTGTCCTGTGCCCGCTTGCAGCCCACCAATGCCACCAGCTAAAGCTTGTTGGGCTGTGGCAAAACCTGGTTGTTGAGCTGCTTGAGCCGCTTGCCCTGCACCGCCGTACAATGCCTGAACGCCTTGTTGAAAGCCTGGTTGCCCCGCAGCTTGCATTCCTGCCTGAGCAGCCTGCATACCTGTTTGTTGTGCTTGTTGAAAGCCTGGTTGTGCTGCGGCTAACTGTGCTTGCTGGGCAGCAGTCATAGCGGTTTGCACGCCTTGACCAAAACCTGCTTGAGTAGCTGCTTGTTGCGCAGCTTGTGTAGCACCTCCAGCCGTGCCCATCGCATCGCCTAATATCTGACCTGATAAGCCAAAGTTAGATGGACCTGCCTGTCCTGCTGCTTGTTGCGCTTGGGCAAAAGAACCTGTGGCTTGTTGGAAGCCCGGCTGTTGCGCTGCTTGTTGTGATTGCAATGCTGCCTGATAACCCGACCCAATGCCTTGTCCAAAACCAGACATTCCAGGCGCTTGAGCCGCCATTCCAATAGCCTGTTGCCCTGTAGCTAATCCTGCGCCAATTGCTGCATTCGCAGGATTAAATTGAGGGTTGACCGCTGCGGTGCGTTGTGCAGCGGTTTGTAAGAGTGCTTGAGAAGGGGCTAAATTAGCCTGTGTAAACTGCCCTGCGGTGTTTACCCCTTGTGCAAGAGTCTGTGCACCTGCGCCTACTTGGTCGTAGCCCATGCCTGCAGCTTCTGCATAGGCAGGAAGTTGCCCTGTAGTAGTAAGACCTGCCTGCATTGCATTTTGAGCTGCCGTAAACTCGGGGTTTACGTTTATCCCCGCCAAGCCTCGAGCGCCTGTTTGAGCAAGATTTTGACCCTGCGCAACACCCATCCCTGCTGCATCTAAGTAAGGCTGGTAAGACCCCAAGCCACTTTGCGCGAGCTGTGCTGCTTGCTGCTGTGTAGGGGATAACCCTGCTGTTTGATAAGCAGGTAAGTTCATCGGCAGTTCTGACTGCTTTTTAGCAGCCTCAAGCAACCCTAACTTATATGCTTCAATTCGTGGTTCTTCCCGTACCGTTTGTTCGAGGTATTCAGTTGCCATTAGTTGGCCTCTTCAAGTTGTTTCATAAGTGCGTACATTTTTTTAGCACCCGCGCGCCGCGAACCGCCACCCGCGTTACGTACTGCTCTAGCCGTGAAAACAAACTCCCCGTCAGACAACATCGCAGGAATTGAGTCAGAAGTGCCTGTACCTGGACCGTCAATCGGGCCATCCATTGGAATGTACTCGTCCATATCTGTTGGATAATCCGACGCATCAGTAGAGCCTCCTTCTGAGAAAGTACGCACGGCTGGAGGCTGGTTATAGTAGCTTGTAGGCATTCTGCGTTGAAGCGGAGTGGCATATTGATTTGCATAGCCACTACTTGTGTCATACGTAGTCACTGCATCAGGAATAGATACACCATAACGCTCTGGATCTTTTGCAAGATAATCAAACCCTGTTTCCTGAGACACAAGACTAGGGGGTTCTGATTCAGGTGCAGTAAAACCTCCTGAAAGCCCCATAATGCCTAGACCTGCTCCGACAAGCGGACCGTACTGACGTAGCACACTTGGCGTGGCATCTTTAACTGCCTTAGCATACTCCGCAGTTTGCTGAGCTATTGTTGCGTTTGGACCTAAGTTTTTTACTGCTGCGGTGCCTATTTTCTCAAGCGCTGCTTTAGAAGGCGTGCTTGGGGAGATCTTTTCAAGTAAGTTGTCAAAGAAGCTTGGTGGCGCTTTATCTGTCACACTTGGGATATTAGAAGTAGCACCTAAAGAAGATGATGTCACGTTAGGTACAGTTGGGATATTAGAAGTAGCACCTAAAGAAGATGATGTTACGTTAGGTACAGTTGGGACTGTAGGAGGAGCACCTAAAGGAGATGATGTCACGTTAGGGGATGATACAGGGAAAGCCTCTGCACCACCTGTTAGACTGTCTGTCGCACCTGCGCCAAAAAAGTCTTTAGTTCCTGAAACAAGGTTATCCCATTGACCTGAAACGGTAGTGGGTCCAGCATAACTGCCTGCAGTAAACGCTTCTGCACCACCTAGGACACCTGCGCCAATACCTGCGCCCACCCCACCAATCGCTCCGACTTTAAGAGAATCAACAACACTTTTTCCTGCTAACATTGAAGAACCAAAGCCGCCGACAAAGCCACTTACTGCAGCTACTCCTGCAACTGAAGTAACCCCCAATACACTAGCGGCAGCGGGTCCTAAGAAGTAAGAAAGTGCCACTGCGGTGACTATCCTGCCTACAGGCGATTTAACAAAATCCTTCACCCCGCCAACCACGGATTTAACACCGCTGACCACGGCTTTTGCAGCACCTTTAAAGACGTTACCGACAGCTTTTCCAATGCTTCCAAGATTAAAGAACTCAGGAAGTCCTGTATGTGGGTTGATTGTGCCACTACCACCATTGCGGCGAAGCATACGTGCTTCAGCAGGGGTAATGTGTGCCAACATGGTATCGCCATTGCGACCCATTTTAGCTAAGCCTTTCGCAATTGGATTAAGCTGTGCAATACCACCTTGAGCAAAGGCTCGTGGCGCTTGTTCAGGCATCACTGCGCCCATGGGCAACGAGCCCAAACCTTCTTGTTCCATGCTCATATCAGGAGCAAAGGAGGTGTTAACTTGATCAAGAGCCAAGTTTAACGCTGCAAAAAAGCTTGCATCAAACTCAGGAGGCAAGAGTTCCTCTGGCACACCTTCCGCTAAGAAGTCGGCACGTATTTCTGCGTAGTTTTCAGGGTCGTCTAAAACAATATCAACGACTTTACCAATCGCATCCACTATCTCTGGAGGCAAGTTAGCTGCTTTGAGTGTGTCTCTTAAACGCTTAAGTTCAGCAGGATCTATTTCCTCGCCTGCCTTTAAAACTTCATTGCCGAATTCAACGGGATCTATCTGCGAACGCGCCTGTTCAAAGGCTGCCATCTGCGCTGGATCAACGTTTAACTCTGGAGCACCTTGGGCGCCCATTTCAGGCGCTCCTGAAAGCGCCATTATTCCTTGCATCGCTTCTGCCATGTTTGTACCTTTCCAGTTATAGCCAGTGACCGCATAGGGGTCGCGCGCCGGGAAAGGACGCGGAGATAGGCTAATTATGCTTCAAAACCCTAGTTTCTGTCTACTAAAAGCGCACTTGCCACGACATATACGTCACTATTTGACGAGGTTATCGTCAATTCGTCCGCCGCTTCAAGAATTAGTGGTCCAGAACCCGTTTGGGATAATATATCGATATATTCTTTAGTAATAATTGTTTTCAATGGCACCAAGAAATGCGTACCCACTCCGCCAGGAGAAAACGTAAGTGTAATATCCGTGTCCGAAGTGTCGTTGTTCGCGATCCAAATGGACTTAACAATAGCTGTTGTGGCAGCAGGTACGGTTAAAACCACTTTAGGCACAGTGGCTGATAACGTTTGGGGGAAGCGTTTGTAGGCGTTTGACATTATTGACCCAAGAACCAAGTTTGTGCCTGATCCTTATTCTCCGTGACAATAGGGGTGTAAGTGCTATTGAGTTGCAATACAATTTGTTCAAGTGAGCGCACGAGCTGGTCAAACGGCTCAGGGCTATACTGCCGTGGAGCGGCGTTAGGTAGGCGAACGTTAACTATCTTGCTCATCGCAATCCGTCCGGTTGAGCATCTATTCTTAACGTACCAAAGCGCCAGTTGGTGTTAATATCCGTGCTTTCAATAGTGAGCTGAACCTGCCGTCCACGCGCCCGTGTATCCACCTTTTGAGTGGTAGGCGTGATGACATACGGGTCAAGAGAGCTTGGGCTTGCTGTGGCTTGTGGGTAAGGGCGAAGCAACAATCGTACAGTCAGATTACCAATTTGGTTCTTGAAATCTGGAATAAAGCGTTTCA
>Ga0222631_1000523_pt1 | contig 10712 bp, 6 predicted proteins | sample AntAcemetagenom5_FD_179826 | JGI IMG/M metagenome (GOLD analysis project Ga0222631, IMG submission 179826) | Saline water microbial communities from Ace Lake, Antarctica - #5 | ecosystem: Environmental > Aquatic > Non-marine Saline and Alkaline > Saline | place: Antarctica: Ace Lake | collected... | reverse complement strand
TAAACTCTATAGGAGTGTAGCTCAATTGGTAGAGCGCCGGTCTCCAAAACCGGAGGCTGAGGGTTCGAGTCCCTCCGCTCCTGCCAATAAGCTTAATTAATTATTATGAAAAACCCAGTAAAATTTATTCAAGAAGTTAAACAAGAAGCTTTTAAAGTCTCTTGGCCCACAGGTAAGGAGACAGTTCAGGGTTCATTAATGGTTTTTGCTATGGCTGTAATCATGTCACTTTTCTTTTTGCTTCTTGATCAGGGTCTCAAACTTCTATTAGAAATATTACTAAAGGTAAGTATTTAATGAAAAATTGGTATATTGTTCAATCACACTCAAATTTTGAGAATAAAGTTGCTGGATTAATTAAAGAAGAGGCAGAAAAAGCCAAAGTATCTGAAAAAATTGAAGAAATTGTTGTTCCAACTCATGACGTAACTGAAGTTAAAAGAGGAAAAAGAATTCAAAGAAAAAAAAAGTATTTTCCAGGTTATGTATTAATAAAAAGCGAGATGGATAATGATCTTTACCATATGATTAAAAACCTAAAAAGAGTAAGTGGATTTTTAGGCTCAAAAGGAATACCCGTTCCAGTTTCTGATAAGGAAATAGAAAAAATATTAGGTCAAATAAAAGATGGTGTAGCGCAGCCAAAATCTGCTATAGAGTACAGCATTGGTGAAAAAGTTCAGGTAATAGATGGACCTTTTGCATCATTCAGTGGAATGGTTGAAGATATTGATGAAGAAAAATCGAGATTAAAAGTTTCTGTATCAATATTTGGAAGACCTACACCTGTTGATTTAGAGTATAACCAAGTTGAGAAGGTAAGTTAATGGCTAAAGAAATTAGTGGATATATAAAATTACAAATTATAGGTGGCCAAGCTAACCCTGCACCACCAGTTGGACCAGCTTTAGGTCAGCGTGGAATAAACATAATGGAATTTTGCAAAGCATTTAATGACAAGACTAAAGCTTTTGCTGGTAAACCAATTCCTGTTATTATTACAGTATATAAAGATAAAAAATTTGATTTTGTAATTAAATCACCACCAGCATCACATTTTATTAAAGAAGCTGCCAAATTAAAAGGTGGATCAAAAGAACCAGGCAGAAGTATAGCTGGATCAATTACAAAAAAACAAGCAGAGGAAATTGCAAAACAAAAAATGGAAGATCTTAATGCACATAGTTTAGAACAAGCAGTAAAGATTATTGCAGGATCAGCAAGATCAATGGGAATAGAGGTTAAAGAATAATGACTTCAAAAAGATTTAAACAGTTACCTGAAAAAACTAAAGATTTACCCGCTGAAGTTATAGAAAAATTATTAGCTGAAGTTAAAAAAAATTGTACAACTAAATTTGATGAATCCGTTGATTTAAGTTTTCAAATCAATAACAAACAAAAAAAAGGTGAAGTTAATATAAGAACAGTTGTTAATTTACCAGGTGGAACGGGAAAAACAGTTAAAGTTGCAGTTGTTTGTGAGGACACAAAGGCACAAGAAGCAAAAGATGCCGGTGCTGATATAGTCGGTAGTGATGAATTAATAGAAAAAATTAAAGCTGGTGAGTTAAATTTTGAAAAATTAATTTGTACTCCAGGAATGATGATTAAACTTTCGAAACTTGGAAAAGTTTTAGGACCAAAAGGCTTAATGCCAAATCCAAAACTTGGTTCAGTCTCTGAGGATGTAAAGCTAGCTGTCACTAATGCAAAATCAGGTCAAGCAGAAATTAGAAATGATAAAGATGGAAATATTGGTGTTAGCATAGGGAAAAAATCTTTTCACGATGATCAATTATTAAAAAATTATCATGCAATCTTAGATGCTTTAGAAAAAGAAAAAGGAAACAATACTTTAAAAGGTGATTTAATTAAAAATACTTTTATAACATCAAGTATGGGTGTATCTTTTAAGGTTAAGTTAGGGAAAGTTTTATAGTTATGATGAATAAAGAGCAAAAAAAAAATTATATAAGCGAAATTACAACTCAATTTGAAAATAATGATTCTGTTTTAGTTACTCACTATCAGGGTTTAACCATGACTCAATTGGATAACCTTAGATCTCAAATGAGAGAACATGGTATTATCTTCAAAATAACCAATAATAGAATTACAAAATTAGCACTTGAAAAAACTAAGTGTAAAGATCTCGTTAATTTATTTACTGGACCAACAGCTGTTGCATTTGGTAATGATGCCATTTTATCAGCTAGAATTTTATCAAAATTTGCTAAAACCAACGAAAACCTAAAACTCTTAGGTGGAATTATGGGTAATGATATTTTGGATCAAGCTGGAGTCCAGAATGTAGCAAATTTACCAACATTAGATGAGGCTAGAGCAAACATTGTTGGAATTCTGGCTGCGTCAGCTTCAAAATTTGTAAGTATTTTACTTGCACGTTCTGAAAAAATGAGTAGTTTGTCACCAGAAAATTCTGAAAATAACCCTAAAGAAGTATAAAAAAATATGCCTGATCTAAATAAAATTATCGAAGATTTATCAAGTTTAACTGTTGTAGAAGCAGCTGAGCTTTCAAAACAACTTGAAGAAAAATGGGGTGTTACAGCTATGGCTGCAGCAGCACCAGCAGCAGCAGCAGGTGGAGCAACCGAGGAAGCTAAAGATGATTTCACTGTTATGTTAATTTCAGCGGGTGATAAAAAAATTAATGTTATCAAAGAAGTAAGAGCAGCAACATCTTTGGGTCTTAAAGAAGCAAAAGACCTTGTTGAAGGTGCACCGAAAGAAGTAAAATCTGGTGTTAACAAAAAAGATGCTGAAGAGCTTAAGGCGAAATTAGAAGCAGCAGGCGCTAAAGTAGAACTTAAATAAATTTAATAAGAAAGTTTTAAATTACTGATTAGTTATTAATCGGTATCGTAATATAGATGCAATTATCTTTTACTGAAAAAAAAAATATAAGAAAAAGTTTTGGTAAGCTTACTGAAACTTTATCAATTCCAAATTTAATTGAAGTACAAAAAAATTCCTACAAAGAACTTACAGAATTTAATCCTGAACTAGGTGATTTAGGCAAAGGTTTTGATAGAGTTTTTAAAAGTATTTTTCCAATAGAAGATTTGAATGACAAAGCAACATTAGAATATGTTTCATATAGACTGGACAAACCTAAGTTTGATACAGAGGAATGTATCCAACGTAGTTTGACTTTTTCTTCAGCTCTCAAGTGTACCTTAAGACTTGTTGTTTATGAAATAGATCAAGAAAATAATACCAAGGATATTTTATCTGCTAAAGAGCAAGAAGTTTATATGGGTGAGGTGCCAATGATGACTGATAGTGGAACATTTATTACAAATGGTGTTCAAAGAGTAGTTGTCAATCAAATGCATAGAAGTCCAGGAGTATTTTTTGATCACGATAAAGGAAAATCACATGCAAGTGGTAAACTTCTTTTTAATTGCAGAGTAATACCAAATAGAGGTTCATGGCTAGATTTAGAGTATGATGTAAAAGATTTTTTATATTTTAAAATTGACAGAAAGAAAAAAATATTTGCATCAACTTTGTTAATGGCCCTAGGTTTGACGAAGTCAGATATTGTTGATGAATTTTATGAAAATGAAAAATTTATATTTGATCAAAAAGCTAACAAATGGAAAACAAAATTTAATCCTGAAAATTATAAAGCAAAGAACTTTTTAGAAGAAGTAATTGATCAAAAAAGTGGTAAAATTATAATCAAATCAGGTGAAAAGATTAATTATCTAACTGCTAAAAAATTAGCCACAGATGGATTGAAAGATATTCTTGTTAGTCAAGATTCTCTATATGGAAAATTTTTACATAGAGATGTTAAAATTAACGATGATGAAGAAGAAGGTACTTTTAAAATTGGTACAGAATTAAACGATAGTATTATTCAGCAAATATTAGAGGCTAATATTTCAACTATTAATATCTCTATTACAAACTCAATAAATAAAGGACCTTATCTACTAACAACGGTTCTCAATGATAAAAATGAAAATAAAAGTGAAGCAATAACAGAAATTTATAAAGTTTTAAGACCAGGTGAGCCTCCTACTATAGAAATCGCAACTCAAATTTTTGATAATTTGTTTTTTAACTCTTCAAGGTATGATCTATCTGATGTGGGAAGAGTTAAAATGAACTCAAGACTAAATTTAGAATGTTCTGATAAAATCACAATATTAAGAAATGATGATATTATTGCAATTGTCCATAAGATGCTAGATTTAAGAGATGGTAAAGATGAAGTTGATGATATAGATCATTTGGGAAATAGAAGGGTAAGATCTGTTGGAGAGTTAGTCGAGAATCAGGCCCGTATTGGTGTCTATAGAATGGAAAGAGCCATCAAAGAAAAAATGACAACTCTTGACGTTGAGTCAGCTATGCCTCAAGACTTGATTAATGCAAAACCGCTAACAGTTTCTTTAAAAGATTTTTTTGCAAGTTCACAGCTTTCTCAGTTTATGGACCAAACAAACCCACTTTCTGAAATTACTCACAAGAGAAGAGTTTCTGCTTTAGGACCAGGTGGTCTTACAAGGGAAAGAGCTGGATTTGATGTTCGTGATGTTCATCCTACTCATTATGGAAGAATATGTCCGATTGAAACTCCTGAAGGACCAAATATTGGACTTATAAATAGTCTTTCTACATATGCAAAAATTAATAAGTATGGTTTTATCGAGAGTCCCTACAAAAGAGTTAAAAATGGTGTAGTGGAAGACAAAGTTGAATATTTGTCAGCAATGGAAGAAACAAAATATACCATTGCTCAAGCAAATGCTAAGCTTGATAAAAACGGAAAAATTACAGAAGAACTTGTTCCTTGTAGAGATAACTTAAACTTTATTTTATCAAAACCAGAAAATATTGATTATATCGACGTATCACCAAAGCAATTAGTTTCTGTTGCTGCATCTTTAATTCCTTTCTTAGAAAATGACGATGCTAACAGAGCTTTGATGGGATCCAATATGATGAGACAAGCTGTTCCATTATTAAAACCAGAATCACCATTAGTTGGAACTGGAATTGAAAGTGATGTTGCGTTAGATTCCGGTGTAACCATTGTTGCTAAAAGAGATGGAATAGTTGATAAAATTGATGGAAAAAGAATTGTTATTAAAGCAACTGATGAAACTGATTTTACAAAATCAGCAGTCGATATTTATAATCTACAAAAATTTAAAAGATCAAACCAAAATACATGTATCAATCAAAAACCCTTAGTTAGAGTTGGTGATAAAGTAAAACCAGGTGACATTATTGCTGATGGTCCATCGACTAAATTAGGTGAATTAGCTCTTGGAAAAAATGTGACAGTGGCATTTATGCCTTGGCAAGGATATAATTATGAAGACTCAATTTTAATTTCTGAAAGATGTGTAACAGACGATGTATTCACCTCTGTTCATATAGTTGAGTATGAAGTTATGGCAAGAGATACAAAATTAGGTGAAGAGGACATCACAAGAGATATCCCAAATGTTAATGAGGAAGCATTAAAAAATCTTGATGAGTCAGGCATAGTTTATATTGGTGCTGAAGTTAAAGCAGGTGATATTCTTGTTGGGAAAGTTACTCCTAAAGGCGACTCTGCCTCTGGACCGGAAGAAAAATTATTAAGATCAATTTTTGGTGAAAAAGCAATTGATGTAACAGATACTTCATTAAGAATGTCTAGAGGAAGTGGTGGAACGATTGTTGATGTAAGAGTATTTAATAGACATGGTATAGAGAAGGACGAACGATCTATCACTATTGAAAGAGCTGAAATCGAAACAGTTCAGCAAGATAAAATTGTTGAAGAAGAAATTTTAGAAAGAAGTATTAAACAAAGAGCAAATCAAATTTTTTCTGGATCATCTTTGAGTAAAAAAATTAAAGATTTTAATGAAGGTACTAAATTAAATTTAGATGTAATGAATGCATTAAGCATAAGTGATATCTTCAAAATTACAGTTGGAAATATTAATGATGAAGCAACATTAGCTCAATTAAAAGATCAATATGATAAAGCAAAACAAGATATTTTAGAAAGATTTGAAGATAAGGTTTTAAAAATTAGAAGTGGTGATGACTTGTTACCCAGTGTAATGAAAATGGTTAAAGTTTTTGTTGCAATAAAGAGAAGATTAAGACCAGGAGATAAAATGTCTGGTAGACATGGTAACAAAGGTGTTGTTAGTAAAATTGTACCAGTTGAAGATATGCCCTACAGAGAAGATGGTAGACCTGTTGATATAGTTTTGAATCCATTAGGTGTGCCTAGTCGAATGAACGTAGGACAAATATTAGAAACGCATTTAGGATGGGCCTGCAAAGAATTTGGACTAGAAGTCACAAAATTAATTGATGAAAATAATAAAAAAGTAGAGAAAACTGAAAAAATAGCAACTTTTTTGAAGTCAGTTTATGGAAAAGAAATTTTTCAGGAAAAAATTGATAAATTGAATAAAACAGAATTTAAAGATTTATGTGAAAACTTGCAAAATGGTATAGCAATATCAACACCAGTATTTGATGGTGCTAAAGAAAAAGATGTTACAGAAATGCTAGAATTAGCAAAATTACCAAAATCAGGTCAATGTGAACTTTGGGACGGTAGAACAGGAGAAATGTTTGATAGACCTGTAACAGTTGGAATCATTTACATGTTAAAACTTCACCATCTAGTTGAAGACAAAATACATGCAAGATCAACTGGTCCATACAGTTTAGTTACTCAACAACCTCTTGGAGGAAAAGCCCAATTAGGTGGACAAAGGTTTGGTGAAATGGAAGTTTGGGCGCTAGAGGCTTATGGTGCTTCATACACTCTTCAAGAAATATTAACTGTTAAATCTGATGATGTTGCAGGTAGGGTTAAAGTATACGAAACAATTGTTAAAGGTGAAGAAAATTTTGAATCAGGAATACCTGAATCTTTTAATGTTTTAGTAAAAGAAATAAAATCATTAGCGCTTAACATAGAATTAAATTAATTATGAAAAAAGAATTAACAGACTTATTTAAAAGTAGTGAAATATCTGAAGCTCAAAACTTTAGCAGTATAAAAATTACTTTAGCTAGTCCAGAAAAGATTAAATCTTGGACCTTTGGTGAGATAAAAAAACCAGAAACAATAAATTACAGAACCTTCAGACCTGAAAAAGACGGTTTATTTTGTGCAAGAATTTTTGGTCCAATAAAAGATTATGAATGTTTGTGTGGTAAATATAAACGTATGAAGTTCAGAGGTATTACCTGTGAAAAATGTGGCGTAGAGGTAACTAAATCAAATGTGCGTAGAGAAAGAATGGGGCATATTAATTTAGCAACACCTGTTGCTCATATCTGGTTCTTAAAATCACTGCCTAGCAGAATTTCACTTGCCGTTGATATGAAATTAAAAGAAGTAGAAAGAGTTTTATATTTTGAAAACTTTATAGTTATTGAGCCTGGTATGACTACGCTTCAAAAAAACCAACTTTTAAATGAAGAAGAGTTAGCAAAATATCAAGATGAATTTGGTGAAGAATCTTTTTCAGCTGGAATTGGTGCGGAAGCAATTTTAGAAATGTTAAAGTCTATGGATCTTGAATTAGAAAGAAAAAATCTAATTAATACAATTAAAGAGACTAAATCGAAAGTGAACGAGGAAAGATCAATTAAAAGATTAAAATTAATAGAGTCATTTATTGAAACTGGCCAAAAACCGGAATGGATGATTATGACTGTAATACCGGTTATACCGCCAGAACTTAGACCTTTAGTACCTTTAGATGGAGGAAGATTTGCTACATCTGATTTAAACGATCTTTATAGAAGAGTTATTAATAGAAATAATCGTTTAAAAAGATTAATGGATCTTAAGGCTCCAGACATTATTGTTAGAAATGAAAAAAGAATGTTGCAAGAGTCAGTTGATGCTTTATTTGATAACGGCAGAAGAGGCAGGGTAATAACTGGAACAGGCAAAAGACCACTTAAATCTTTAGCTGAAATGTTAAAAGGTAAACAAGGTAGATTTAGACAAAACTTATTAGGAAAAAGAGTAGATTATTCAGGGAGATCCGTAATTGTTGTTGGACCAGATCTTAAATTGCACGAATGTGGATTGCCAAAAAAAATGGCTTTGGAACTTTTCAAACCATTCTTATATGCAAGATTAAATAAATTAGGATTAGCATCAACAATTAAACAGGCAAAAAAATTAGTTGAAAAAGAAACTAATGCCGTATGGGATGCACTTGAACTAATTGTTAGAGAACACCCTGTGTTACTTAACCGTGCTCCAACGCTTCATAGATTAGGTGTTCAAGCATTCGAACCAAAATTAATCGAAGGCGATGCAATTGAATTACACCCACTATGTTGTGCTGCATTTAACGCTGACTTTGACGGTGATCAAATGGCAGTTCATGTTCCATTGAGTTTAGAAGCACAATTAGAAGCTAGAATTTTAATGTTATCAACAAACAATATCTTAAGCCCATCAAATGGGAAGCCTATTATTGTGCCTAGTCAGGATATGATTTTAGGACTTTATTACCTATCTCAAGCACCATTCCAGATAGATAAACCAGAAGGGTACTTTGTAAATCACGATGAAATTGATCACGCTTTATCATCAGGTCAAATAAAAGTTCATACTACAATTGTTTCAAGATTTGAAACTGTAGATGAAAAAGGAAATAAAAAATTAGAAAAATATACGACTACAGCAGGAAGATTTTTATTAGCAAACTTGTTACCAAAAAATAAAGATATAACATTTTCAATGATCGACAGATTATTACCAAAGAAAACAGTTTCAGAAATTATTGATAGTGTATTTAGATTTTGTGGTCAAAAAACTACAGTTATATTTTGTGACAAATTAAAAGACCTAGGTTTTAAACACGCTTTTAAAGCAGGTATTTCTTTTGGTAAGGATGATTTGGTTATTCCAGAAAACAAAGGTCAGTTGATTGATGAGACTAAAAAATTAATTGCTGATTATGAAAATCAATATTCAGAGGGTTTAATTACGAGAGGTGAAAAATACAATAAAGTAGTTGATGCCTGGTCTAAGTGTACAGATAAAGTCGCCGGTGAAATGATGAAAGGTATTTCTGCTACAGAAAGCACTCCAGACGGAATGAAAATTAATTCTGTATTTATGATGGCTGATAGTGGTGCTAGAGGATCTGCTGCACAGATGAAACAACTTGCTGGAATGAGAGGTTTAATTGCCAAACCATCGGGTGAGATTATTGAAACTCCAATTATTTCAAACTTTAAAGAAGGTTTAACAGCGCTAGAATATTTTAATTCAACTCACGGTGCTAGAAAAGGTTTGGCTGATACTGCATTAAAAACTGCAAGTTCTGGTTATTTAACTAGAAGACTTTGTGATGTAGCACAAGATTTAACAGTATCTAAAATTAAATGCGATAATCCTGGTTTTATTGAGCTTAGTGAAATTTTAGAGGGTGGAAATGTAGTCGTTAGCCTTTCAGAAAGAGCTCTTGGGAGGGTTACAGCTTTTGATGTTAAAAACCCAATCACTGGAGAAGTTGTAATAAAAAAAGAAACTATGATTGATGAGGCTGGTTGTGATAAAATTGATGCAGCGGGTGTAAAATTTATTAAAGGTTATTCGGTAATGACTTGCAGTTCTAAAAAAGGAGTTTGTGCTACTTGTTATGGTCGTGATTTATCAAGAGGCAAAATGGTTCATGTTGGAGAAGCTATAGGTATGATTTCAGCTCAATCGATTGGAGAGCCAGGTACCCAACTAACTATGAGAACTTTTCACGTTGGTGGTACAGCATCTGTTAAACAAGAATCTCAAATTGTTACAAAATCTGCGGGAATATTAAAAATTATTAATTCTAATCTTTTAAAAGACTCTAAGAACAACCTAATTGTTATGGGAAGAAATACTCAACTATCTATAGAGGATGATAATGGGTTACAGGTTGCTGTTTATAAAGTTGCATACGGGTCAAAATTATTTTTTCAAAATGGAGATAAAGTTAAATCAAATGAAAAAATTTGTGAATGGGATCCATACACAACTCCAGTTATTGCTGAAAAAAGTGGTATTGCTGGCTTTGTTGATCTTATTGATGGTATTTCAATTCAAGAAACAACTGATGATGCAACTGGTATTTCATCTAAATCAGTAATTGATTGGAGAGCTCAATCAAAGAATACAGATTTAAAGCCAAGAATAACTCTAAGAGATGAAAAGGGAAATGTTATTAAGAAAGCAGACGATAATGAAGCTAGATACTATTTAGTTCCTGATTCAATTTTATCAGTAAAAGATGGGCAAAAAATATTTGCAGGAGATATTATTGCAAGACTGCCTAAAGAAACTACGAAAACAAAAGATATTACGGGCGGACTACCGCGTGTTGCAGAGCTTTTTGAAGCAAGAAAAGCTAAAGATAGCGCTATAATTGCTGAAAATGATGGCCAAGTTTTATTTGGAAAAGAAGTGAGAGGTAAACAGAGAATATCTATACAACCTGAAAATGGTGATCCATCAAATTACTTAATTCCAAAAGGTAAGCATATAAATTTTAATCAAGGTGAAAAAATAAAAAAAGGTGAATATCTTTTAGATGGTCAACCGTTACCGCATGATATTTTAAGAATTCTAGGAATTAAGGACTTAACTGAATATTTCGTAAATCAAGTACAGGAAGTTTATAGATTGCAAGGTGTAATAATAAA
>Ga0222631_1000516_pt1 | contig 10812 bp, 15 predicted proteins | sample AntAcemetagenom5_FD_179826 | JGI IMG/M metagenome (GOLD analysis project Ga0222631, IMG submission 179826) | Saline water microbial communities from Ace Lake, Antarctica - #5 | ecosystem: Environmental > Aquatic > Non-marine Saline and Alkaline > Saline | place: Antarctica: Ace Lake | collected... | reverse complement strand
TACCGAATCAGTTATCGAAGCTATGGAAGAAATCGTAGAAAACCTAGACTCATATCTAGACTATGTTGTTTCCGAGTGGATGGAAGAAAATTCAGTTGCCATCGAATCTGGTATCAAGGTTGAAATGGCAGAGTCATTCATGGAAAGCTTGAAAGAACTATTCTATGAGCACAACGTTGCTATCGACGATGAAACAATTGATATTGTTGCAGGCCTAGAAGAAGAACTAGCGGCAATGAAAGCAGAAGCTAATCAGGCTATCAACGAAAATATTCAACTTGCTGAAGCACTAAAGTCGCTTGAAGCAGGCCGAGTATTCAATGAACTAGCTGAAGGCCTTACAACTTCACAAGCAGAACGTCTTCGTGTTCTTGCGGAAAAGCTTGACGTGTCCGATCTTGATGAATATGCATCTGATCTAGGTACACTAAAGGAATCATTCTTCAAGGCTAAATCAGTTATCACTGAATCAGTAGAAGATGAAACTTCAGATGATCTTATCGTAGAAGAAACAAAGGCACGTGTTTCATCAGCATATGATTCTGTAAATGCTCTTGTTGCAGCACTTGATGCAAAAGCAAAACAATAATTAGTGAAAAACAATAAATTATAAATAAACTTATAACAACCAATAAGGAGAGACAAATGACTCTATCAAATCGCGAACTAGTTGCAAAATGGGGCCCAATCCTTGAGCATTCATCTTTTGCACCTATTCAGGACGCTCAAAAGCGTTCCATTACTGCAACCATTTTAGAGAACACAGAACGTGCAATGAGAGAAGACTCAACTGCTGTTTCTATGTCCTCACTTCTAATGGAAACACCAACTAACTTCGGTGGCGGTCTAGGTCAAGCAACTGGTGGTAACGCCGCTGTTGCTGCATACGACCCCGTACTAATCAGTTTGGTTCGTCGTTCTATGCCAAACCTAATTGCTTATGACATTGCTGGTGTTCAGCCAATGACTGGCCCAACCGGTCTTATCTTCGCAATGCGCTCTAAGTACAATGCAATGTCCGGTAACACTTCTTCCGAAGCATTATACAACGAAGCAGATACTGGCTTTGCTGGTACTGGTTCACAAAATGATGACCTATTCCCAGCTTCTGGTGCTACCGCAATCACAACTGGTACTGGTCTAACAACTTCTGCTGCTGAAGCACTTGGTGCTGCCGGTGGTACAGAGTTTGCTGAAATGGCATTCTCAATCGAAAAAGTTGCTGTAGAAGCAAAAAGCCGCGCGCTAAAAGCAGAATACACAACTGAACTAGCACAGGATCTAAAAGCTGTTCACGGCCTAGACGCCGAAACTGAACTTGCAAATATCCTTTCTTCTGAGATTCTTGTTGAAATCAACCGTGAAGTTGTTCGTACAATCTATAGCAATGCTGTTGTCGGTGCTCAAGTAGGTACTGCAACTGCAGGTACTTTTGATCTTGATGTTGATGCAAACGGTCGCTGGAGTGTTGAAAAGTTCAAAGGTCTAATGTTCCACATCGAGCGTGAAGCAAACCAGATTGCAAAAGACACCAGACGCGGTAAAGGTAACATCGTTATCTGTTCTTCCGATGTTGCTTCTGCTCTTCAAATGGCCGGTGTACTTGATTACACACCTGCTCTAAACAGCAATGCGCTAAATGTTGATGACACAGGCAACACTTTCGTTGGTGTTCTAAACGGTCGTTACCGCGTGTACATCGACCCATATGCGTCAGGCACAAACTACCTAGTTGTAGGCTACAAAGGTTCTTCATCCTTTGATGCTGGTCTATTCTACTGCCCATATGTTCCACTACAAATGGTACGTGCAATCGGTGAGAACTCCTTCCAACCGAAAATTGGCTTCAAAACCCGCTATGGTTTGGTTGCAAATCCATTTGCTGAAGGTTCAACTTCAGGACTTGGTGCACTTAATGCAAACACAAACAAGTATTACCGCAAGGTTCGCGTTGCAAACCTAATGTAATCTTCGGATACAAAAGAATCTGGAATCAACCAGGTCAAACTAATAAGGCGGAACTTCGGTTCCGCCTTTTCTGTTTTTACTCAATAAAGTCTTCAATTGATATTTCTGCCGTAGGACTTTGATTGAACCATTCATATTTTGCATTGCCGCAGTCCCAAATCCGGTCCCATCTATTATCAATCATATTTTCAAATTCCGTTTTGTTCTGATTATAATCTTCTAGAATACTTGCTAACTTATGTTTTTGGAACTTAACTCTTGAAAAAAGCATATTTGTGTTTTTCTTGAAATACCAATAATTAGGGGGTGAGGATTTTACTTCCACAAACCCACAATTTAAATAACTTTTACCATTGCCAAATCTGAGATCTGCAAATGTAACAATTGAATTTGGATTTTCTTGTCGAATAAAATGTTTAAAGATTTTGGATAGACCACCTACTACAGTTATATTACCATGACTAGTAAGTCTTGAACATTCGTATTCATAATTTTTACTAAACCTATTTTTACCAAATGATCCTACCATAACTAATTCTTGCTCGTGAAATAGACCATAGTGATATGCCGCACCCAGAGCGCCATGTAAATGATGCTCGTTGTGAAAACTCATAGCCACATTGGTATCTATTTTCCTTATGTGAGTTTTTCTTGCATATACTCTTTTTGTTTTGCCTAAAAGTTTACAGAGCAATTTCTTTACTTTATCAATATTGTCAGATTCAAATACTGTTATGAGCTTATATCCTTTTTCGGCGCAGAGGTTATACTTTTTCTCGTGATAATCTTTCTTTTTACCAGAGGAATATTCGGCATGCCAATAGAGCCCACAGTACTCAATGGCAATCTTCTTAGTAACATTGACTATATCTAATTCGAATGGATTTATAATTCTTTTATCACATATAAGCCATTCATCTTCTGGGAAGTTTTCTGCGAGGAACTCATGAAGTTCAATTTCCGCTTTGCTTCTCCATATAGGTTCCAGTGGTTCTATCTTAATATCATTAGCAATAAGCTGATTTCTAATGTGAGTCCGAGATACTCCTAATTTATCAGCAAGATCAGAAATAGATTTATCTCGTTCATATTGAGAATCAAGAAATTCTTTAGTAAATTGTATATCTTTATACTGTCTTTGTTTGCCTTGTTTGCATGCCTCGGTTAGAGTTTTCGTATCAATATCATAAGAATAAAGCCAGTCATATATGGTCTGTTGACCTACTCCATAGTATTTCTCTAGAGACTTAATATTGTTTTCTTGATAAAGCTGCAACAATTCTTCCTTACTGGGCTTTGTGATTCTGCGATTTCTATTATTGGCTTCAGCAGATGCTTGCTTATGACTCTTTCGAGGTATTCCATAACCATCTAACCAAACTCTTAGGGTAGGATTAGAAGTGGAATAATGCTTAGCAACAGATGAAATAGTGGACCCTTCCTTTAAGTAAAGGGTTTCTAATTCTTCTTTTGGGGGTATATTTTTATGTCTCATTCCACTCATAATACTATTTATGCTCTCTTACTGGTATTTTTAATTCCCACTGGTATATTCATTATATAGTTGAATACTGGCCAAATTTTTCATTTTTGATTCGCACATTATATCCGAATATTCTAGAAACGATAAGGCATATTGATTTACTAATTTATTAGGATACCAATCACTATGAGCCCGTAGTTTTTGTTTTTTGTAGCCTGACTTTAGCAGTTCAGTCATATTGGGCATAGTATCATGTTTAAATCCAATAGGCAAGTGCTCGTCTCTGCTATATGAATAGTGGATAACAGGTTGTACACCGCGCCATGAATCAATTACCCGTTTAAATCTATCATCTGTAGGTAGGATATATTCCTCAGCTCGAATCCAGTGGTGATGAATATCAACTACAAGTGCTAGGTGTTTTTCTAGTTCCAGGCTTGCATCGAGGCCCCAGCCGTTTTCATCATTTTCGATGGTAATTGAGTTTCTTGCTTCAGTAGATAGTCTAGGTAAAATTTCAAGTATTCCACCGGGACCTTTTTTACCCGAGATGTGAACGTTGCATTTAAAATCCTGAAACGTATTACCATATCCCATCCAACGAATTAAATCTGCGTGGTATTCAATTTCCTGAATGCTTTTTTCTACAATAGCAGTAGTAGCAGATGCAAGTACACAAAATGCACCTGGATGCATTGAAAGCCTGACACCTGATTGTCTTGCAATTTCGCCGATGTGAGCAAGCTTTTGTTGGCAATAGGCTTTAACATCTGTTTGTTGCCAAAACCAACTCCACGTTGGCTCGGTATATGCCGGTAGAATATCACTTCCTAGCCTTAGCATGCGCAATTTCGGTTCAAGCCCTGCTACATACTCCACTAGTTTAAGTGTACTTTGCATGTTATGCTTTAAAATTTCCCATAGTTTTTCATCCGCAACTTTTGCTGTTTGTCGATTCAACCAGGCAATTGTTGTAGACCGCGGCCTCATAGCCTGTTCAATGATACCGATCTGCTTTTTGTCTATTGTTTGATCTTCGTGATGATATTTACATGCAAATCCAATTTTACCAGTCATTGGTTAATCTCTTCAAGTTGACGTGCTCGAGTAAGCACCGTTTGTTTTACACCGTTATATAGTTTGTGCTGTTTTACCGAAGCATCCAGTTTTACAGTAGATCCTTCTGATACCTCTAGTTTATTGCCAGTGATCCATGAGAATACATTGCCATTTACATCCTTCATGAGATGCAAATACGAAGCACCGAAGGCGCCATGACCAAGGAAAATGATTTTATCGACGGTAAGCTCAAGTGACTTGAGCCGCTGTTTTTCCTCACCTACAAAGTCACTTTGTTTTTCCACTGGTTTTGGTGCTAGTTGTCGCTGGGCGGTAATAACTGAACTTGTGATAAGCGCAACATGCTTTGGCATAACGATATCCTGTTTCATTAGTACGCGGATATTATCCATATAGTCATTGCCAAATGGCGCTGCATTACGGAAGAATTCAACTGTTTTCTTTGCCCAAGCGCGATCATCCTCCGTTGGCGTCAATTTATATCCTGGAACTCCACGGATGGAATAAGTTACAGCCTCGCCGGTGGTTTCATATCCAGTTTCCTGTTGTTTCGTCTTGGATACATAACCTTTGGTGCGGATAAATCCAGCAGCCACTGTTAAGATCTCATACATGTCATAATACCCAAAGGAACCAAAACTAATCATATCATCTTCTTGAATATCACGAAGTTCTTCGAAGAACTGGGCCCGATTTACAATTGCCTTGGGATCGTCTATGCCGAGAAAGTCACGCAAACATGAACGACCAACCGCAATCTGGTCCGTTCCGTCGGTAAGCACATATATATCATTCCGGCGCCGATCAGTATTGCAGTGATCACAATGCCCAGTATGTGTTCGGAAATGAGTAGAAAGTTTACCATTTGCACCAGGCACACAATGAATGAGGTTTTCACCATCCATAAGTTCAATTCTGGCCTGCAACTGCCAGCCATTTATTTTAGGTGCCTCACCCGAAACCGTCACATCAATAAATTCATATTCGCGCTGACCGTATTCGCTTTTTACGGTTACCATCCGGGTTTCGCCAAATATAATGGTAATATCAGGATTGCCATATTTCTCTGCTTTTCGAGCAAGTTTCTCGAGACGCTTCTGAATATCACCCTGTCGGAAGGTGGGTATTGAAAACTTTGCAAGTTCCATAATAGTTCCTCTTGGTTTCCTACTATTAGAATATACCGATTCGGTTGTGTTGTCAACTATTGTTTAAAGTATTTTGAAAAAGAAACAATGTTTGCGCCTTGATTTAGCAAATTTTGTATTTCTAACTCAACTTGAGCAAGTTGTTTTTTTAGTGCTATTATTTTGGGTGTCTCTGATAAGTCATCTACGGTTTTATCAAATTTAGACACTAAAGGGTTGTCATCTTGGTCAAAATCTTTTGTCATAGTATGTTCCTTTTGGTTTACTAGCATTAGAATATACCGATTCGGTGCTTGTGTCAACCAAAAAAGCCGCCGCCTGAGTCGAACAAGCGGCGGTGATGATATATCCATTATTGGCATGATTTGACGGCGGTGTAGCATCAGCCTATTGACTGCATCATATGTTTACTAAATCGTTCCAGGCCGTTACTGCCAAGATTAAAAACAGGTATATTATAATGTGTTGCTAATCTAATAGCTTGAGCTGTTCCGCCTTTTAATTTTCCGTCTTTAGTCCAACAGAGCACAAAAGATACTGGATCATCTAGATTAGCACCAAGAACTTGATAGCTATTCCTACTCATTAATTTTAGAGCACCTTGTGATAGGTTATTTGCTGAAGGGTGGAATTGTCGTACAAGTTCAGTATTCAAAGGCGGTATTATGTATGAACTACCATCAGTATACTTACCATTGAAGCCATCCCAAGGCAAAAAGATTTGTTTGTCAATAGCTCCCCACTCAAATGCCGTATCAGCACCTTCGGCACCACCCGACCTAAGGCTATAGCTAAATTTTGAAAGTTTTTGAGCTATAGCAGTCATTAGTTCTAATACTTCTGCTGGTGTTTCTCTAGCGCCTATACCAGCATAGTACTTCAAATAGTCATACCCAATGCTGAGGCATATATTTCTAGAACTGCGGCTTCTTCTGCAAGATCATTAGCGTCACGCTTACGAAGCGCAATGATTTTACGAAGAACTTTTGTGTCATAGCCCCGCGATTTTGCTTCAGCCATTACCTCTTTTGCAGCGTCGGCAATATCTTTCTTTTCTGCCTCTAGTTGCTCAAATCGTTCAATAAAAGAGCGAAGTTCTTCTGCTCCTACGTCGTATGTTCCATTGGTATTTTTGTCGGTCATGTTATATCCTTTATTTCGTGGTTAGTGTAATTGGCATATCGTTGTCTTGGGGTTTATTTTCGGAAAGCAGAGCCATCAGCTGGGATGTTCGGTCAGAATTCCATCTTTTACTGTTAGACAAATCATCTTTGAAGATTCGCTGATACCGGTTCTAGTATATTCTCTGCCACCGTCGATGAACACAGAACCATCAGTTGATAGTCGATAATCATGCCTGTGCCTACTGTAGATAGCCTCACCGTCATTTGACACAACAGCATCAAACCGCTGATCTTCTATGAACGACCCATCGGCAATCATTAGATTATTGTCGTGTGTCGAGTAATATAGCACAAAATATCTACTACCAGAAACAGGATGTGTTTTATCACCGTAGAACACTTCTACTGGAATACCTTTATGTTCAGTAGCACAAACATACTGCGCTGACCTAATTTTTTCAATTTTTCCAATCTGTTCTTTTGTGAACAGGTGTGGGGTTTTGTTAATAATCATATTGTTACCTATGTAAAGGGAATTTCTTTAGGAGAATCTGTGCAGTCTTGTCAGCTTCTTTATTCGGAACAAAAATATAAGCACATGTATCTAGTGGTATGTAGTACACAATATCCCCATCAACTACTGGGTATGTTGGGTCATGTACTACACCGGCAACATAGCCAATTTTAGTCATTAATTTTACCGTGCTACTGATATTCATCATATTACCTTCCAGCACTAAAACAGTACCGAAACCTTGAGTAGTGTAGGTTTCCCATTCACGAAACCCATCTACGTTATTGGCTTCAGTTTCCGTTTGCTTTGCATTCATAGCAAGCGACTGTTCGTATCCTCGATAGTGATGAACAAATGCATTCGAAGCATGTGAGCACTGGGCTGCAAGTTTACCTGAGTTCATAGATGCTAAATCGTTTCTCGCTAGTATATAGAGCACTGCTGTCATATTATAATCCTTTCATAAATGATATACATCAATTTTTCTTATTTGTCAATGGTTTCAAATATTTTCTTTGAATATGCCAGTAAAAAACATAATAGCCGCATGTGCAAATGCCATTCCAGCAAAAATTGAATAGCCTAGTAGATAAGTTTGATAGGCAGTACCTGCATATAAAACTGATATCATTATAGTAATTGATGGCGAAATGTCACCGGATGTTTCATTGCTTTTCCTAGTATCTGGTCTTGCAAGCAGGTATACCGGTCCAAGTGTCTGTGTGCAAAAACCAATATACAAATAAGCACCATGGCAGGATACACTGCCCATTCGTATCCGAACATCTGAACACCTACAATACCCGATGTGTTGATTAACGCATTGATAATAGCTGAGCTTTCTTTCATGATATTCTTTCTAATGTATTGTTTCTGATATTGCAGGCATAAACCCAAGCATCTTTTCGGTATATTTGCCGTAACCCGACTTGATTAAAACATCAATTGGTATATATTTTTCTTTAGTTTTGATGCCTTTAATTACAACCTTTTTTTGAATCTGCTCTGCAACAAAATCAGCATATTCTGAGGCCTCGGTGCGATTTGCAAATGAGTATGCTTTTATAATAGGTAGTACTAGACTGTTTGAGAATATCTGTCTATTCAATGAGTTGCCTAGAAAAATGCCTTCATGTTTATTGATGATTATGTAACGCATATATTTTATACGACCCGAAACAAATTTGGTACAAAGGCAACTGCCACTAAGATTACGATAAGTATAATACCATCACTAGATTTTGCATTTTTTTCTACTCTTAGGAGTATTGGATCCAATACGTTTTCTGGTTACAAATCCATCTGGGCTTCTAGTTGTCTGGGTTGTATATGATTTACCTTCTTTTGTAGTATTGTTATATGTGGTATTTCCTGTCTTGGCCGAATTTGAAATAGTCGGCGAACCATTGCTATTCATAGTAGTGGTTTTGCGGGTATTTGGTCCAGTTTTCTTTGAGATGTGCTTGTATACCATTTCTTATTCCTTATCACGAATCCTTTTAATCTCGTCAACTGCACCCTTAGTAGTTTCGATTTGGGCTTCAGCAAGTTTACCTATACCCCATCCGAACATCCAACCAAATGTAACAAGTGCCAAATAATCTTCCGATGTTAGCGGGCGGCCAGTAGCCCAAACTAGTAAAAACGCAACTATAAAACCAATTATAGTATTGATAACATACGATTTAAATAGATTAGCAAGCATTAGTTAATTCCTTTTGTTTTATAAAAGCCTATTGTCCGCTGTAATATGTAATAGCAGTTAAAGCTTATATTCCTTAAGGTTTACCCCAAAGATGCCCATCTCTACACTTTTGATATGTTTACATTTTTGCCGGGGTCTTTTTTGGCAATCGCATGTGAAACCACCAGCACACATTATAACAGAGCATCCCCTGAAGGGCCAGACCGTATCAAGTAGCCAATGATCTTCAGTATTGATATATTTATGCGCAAAGATCATATAATTTTATTACCCAGGTAAGTACTTGTTCTAGTATTAGAGGATCTGCATTCAAGTAGATCCTCATAAATTTCAAGATGCAAATTTTGCATCAGTCCATGCGCGATCCAGAGTAGGCACGGATGCCATGACCACGAAGAACCTTAGCATAAGCATCGGCATATGCTTCTTTTTTCTGCATAGATTGATTGAAATTAGAGATCCAGAGCTGATAACTTTTTTCATAATAATTCTTGCGGAAACCTACAGCTTCAAGTGCTCGGCGTTCTTGTTTACCAAGTCGAGTATTACCTTTGTTTTCTGGCTTGACAGAAACCCAGGCAAATCCACACGGGTAATCATCAAGCACGTATGATGGTTTTGTAGGGTCCATTTCACCAGAAAACGGGTGAGTTTCCTGATAGATAAGGACGGCTCTTGTTACGACAGTCTTAACAGCTTCCATACCTGCATCATGCGCAATGTTACAAATATTGATGGGTGTAGTTTGGTTAATCATGGTTGTCTCCATTGGTTTATAGATACAACATATACCGATTCGGAATAAATGTCAACGAAATTTGTTCTTTGTTATTCTTACTTGTATAAATAAACATGTAGTTCGCGGATTACTTGGCGGTTATCCCAACTACTCTAGACAGAAGCAAATAATCATGGGAGACTATTATGTCCAGCAAATCTATTTATACGACATATTTCTATATTATCCAGGATACTCGCAACGGCATGTATTACGCTGGTGCTAAATGGGCTCAAGGATGCCATCCAGATCAATTATTGAAAGAAGACGGTTATTCTACCTCTTCCAAGACTATAAAGAAAATCATTGAACAACATGGTCTTAATGTGTTTGTCATTAGAAAAATAAGAACATTTAAATCAAAAGAAAAAGCATATAACTACGAGACAAGATTCCTTAGAAAAGTAAAGGCAAGAAGTAATTTAAGATTCTATAATGGACACGAAAATGATGGGGCTATGAATCCTGATAAGATGAAACTCATTATGATAGAACTTTATGGGGTGGAAAACGCATTCCAGTCCGAGATAATAAAAAGTAGAATCAAGCAAACTAATCTTGAGAAATATGGCACTGAAGTATACACGCAGACTAATGAGTATAAACAGCGATACTTAGAAACTTGCCTACAAAAGTATGGTGTGCCATTCCATACACAGTCTGAATCTACTAAAGCAGCTCAAAGAGCAACTAATATCAAAAATAGAGGGGTAGAAAATCCTTCACATTGCCCAGATGTTGTCGCAAAAATATCAGCTGCTACAAAGAAGACCAAGGGAACTCGCGAATGGAAGATTACTGAGGGAAAGAAACTCGGAGAGAGATCTAAAGCTAAGTTTGCTGGGAATATCTTCATAACTGACGGCTATAATGATAAATCTATAAGCCCAAATGAGGACATACCAGAGGGCTGGTATGCAGGCAGAACTAATAGCACTAAAGGCAGAATATTTGTTACTGACGGGCATACTAACAAATACATAGAAAGGGACGAGCAAGTCCCTCTCGGTTG
>Ga0222631_1000513_pt1 | contig 10852 bp, 10 predicted proteins | sample AntAcemetagenom5_FD_179826 | JGI IMG/M metagenome (GOLD analysis project Ga0222631, IMG submission 179826) | Saline water microbial communities from Ace Lake, Antarctica - #5 | ecosystem: Environmental > Aquatic > Non-marine Saline and Alkaline > Saline | place: Antarctica: Ace Lake | collected... | reverse complement strand
AGACAATTATTTTAATAATAAAACTTTTATTCATGAGCACTCTTCTTAAATTAAAAAAGATAAATCTTAAATACCAAACTAACAAAGAAACTATAAAAGTTTTAAACAATATTGATTTAACAACAAAAAAAAAGGATACCATCTCTATTGTTGGCGAAAGTGGATCAGGAAAAACTAGTTTAATTATGTTAATTGGGGGTTTAGAAAAAGCAACCTCAGGCAAAATTTATTTTCAAGATCAAGATTTAACTACTCTTTCTGAAGATGAAGTTTCTGAGATAAGAAGAAAAAACATTGGAATTGTATTTCAATCTTTTTATTTAATTCCAAATTATACAGCAGTAGAAAATGTTGCTTTAACCCTAGAGCTAAACAAACTTAAAAATCCTGAACAACAAGCAAAAGAATTATTGGATCGGTTTGGATTAAAGAACAGATTTAATAATCTACCAAGTCAATTATCAGGTGGTGAACAGCAAAGAGTAGCTATAGCAAGAGCAATAGCTATGAAGCCTCAGCTAATATTAGCTGATGAACCAACTGGTAACTTGGATAGTGAAAACTCAGTAATGATATCAAATATATTATTTAATTACGTCAAAGAAGAAGGTTCTTCTTTAATCATGGTAACTCACGATCCTAAGTTAGCTAATAAAGCCAAAAGAAAAATTAAAATTAAAGATGGAAAAATTGTTTAAAATTTCTGAATTTAATTTAATTTTAAAATATGCGTTTAGAGATCTTGTGAGAAACTATCGCAAAATTTTTAGTATTATTCTTACATTATTTATCAGTCTTTTTATTTTAAGTGCAATTTTAACTATTGAAGACAGTTTAAAAAAAGAACTAAATGATAATGCTAAATCTTTATTAGGCGGAGATGTTGAAATTGATTATAATAGAGTGCAAGGAAATTTGGTGTTAGTTGATAAAGTAAGAGAGTTTACAACAATTTCTTCAATGGTTGAATTTACAACCATGGTCTCAGGAATAAATGATATTAATCAGTCATTATTCACTCGAATTAAAACAGTTGATAAAAAATATCCACTATACGGAGAGGTTATTCATGAGCCTATTGGAGCAATGGATAGAATTCATCAAGAAAAAAATACCATTATTGTTAATGAAAATATCTTTAAAACTTTAGATCTCAAAGTGAATGAAAAAATTAAAGTTCAAAATCAGTTATTTACAGTAGTTGGAGTGATAAAATCACTACCTGATGTTAGTGGCTTTGTAGCATTTGGTGATTTTGCAATAACAAGTAAAGAAACTTTAGAGCTATTAAAGCTTAATAGCCTGGGTAGCTTTTTAAATTATGAATATAAGGTTAAATTTAATGAAGGAGACAATACAAAAAAAACTAGGAATAAAATTAAAGAAATATTTAAAGATGACCTTACGGTAAGACTGCGATATCCTGAAAATTCAGCTAGTGGTCTTAGAAGAGTAATTGATAATTTTTCACAATTTTTATCTCTTGTGTCTATTAGCGCTATGTTAATTGCTGGTATTGGTATCGCAAATACTCTTTTATCTTTTATTAATCAAAGCAATATGTCTATTGCAGTGAAGAAAGCTTTGGGGTTTTTTTCATTAAATATAAAGACCATATATTATCTACAATTATTAATTTTACTTACTTTTGTAAGTGTCGCCTCTTATGCTTTAAGTTTTTTATTGGTTCCTGTGGCTGATGTATATTTATCTGAAGGTCTAGGGTTAAATATTAAACCCTTATTTTCATTGACTAATTTTATTAAGATATTCCTTGTCGGCATGCTGGTATTAATCATTTTTTCTATTCCAACTATTAATGCAATTGATCAAGTAAAGGCCTCTAATTTATTTAGAAATGTATTTCAAAATTTACAATTTTATTATTCAAAAAAATCTATCTTTGTAAGTTTATTGTTTTTATCAGCTTTAGTAATGTTATTTGTCATTGGCTCAGCAAGACCTTTATACAGCTTAGGTTATTTTTTAGCTTTTTTCATTTGTCTAATTGTATTTTTTTTACTTTCAAAATTTATTGTTTTTTTACTAAAAAGTTTAAAAAATATGTCTAATATCCCTCTTAAAGTTTCAATTAAGAACATTACTCAAACAAAAGGTATTACTCCGATCACAATTATGTCTTTGGGTTTAGGTGTTACTTTATTATTAACACTAGCATTGGTTGGCACAAATTTTAAAAGAGAAATCGCAAAATCTATTCCTGAGATCGCGCCTGATTATTTTTTTATTGGGATACAGAATTCTGATCGAGATTTATTTGAGAATACAATTATTGATATGGATTCTAATGCAAAATTAGAAATAGTACCTTTAATTGCGACAGGCATTGTTAAGATTAATGGAATAGATCCAAGAACCTATATTAAGCAAGACAATAATAGTTATTGGGTAATTGGAAGTGATCGACGTTCATCATGGGCTGTTGAAGTTCCTGAAGACAATCCAATAACAGAAGGTGAGTGGTGGGATTTATCAAAACCCAACAAACTTCAAATTTCACTAGATAGTGAAGTCGCAAAAGATTTTAATATAAAATTGGGAGATATTTTTACACTTAATATTTATGGAAAAGAAATTGAAGGAAAAATAATTAATTTTAGAGCAGTTGATTATCGAGATTTATCTATAAATTTTGCTATGTTATTTAATCCACAATTTGCAAATACTATTCCACACGAATATTTAGCAACAGCTAAATTTAAGGATCAAACAGAATTCACAGAAGCTAAACTATTAGAAACTTTGCCAAGTATTTCAATTATAAGAATTGCTGATTATCTTACAAAGGTAACTAATATATTAAACAAAGTTTTTATTGCTGTAATTTTAATTTCAGGAATTACAATTATTATAGGTTTAATTGTTATCTCTAGTGCAATTATCGTACAAGGTAAGATTAAAGAGTTTCAAAACTTAGTTTTTAAAATTTTAGGTTTTTCAAAAAAAGAAATTATTCTATCTTCTGTTATTGAATTTGCCTTAATCTTTTTTTCAGTAATATTAATTGCAATATTTTTTGCTGTAATCGGTTCTTATTATATTATTGAAAATGTCTTTCAATTAGTTTGGCAATTAGATTTACAAATATTATTTAACATTAGTGGAAGTATTGGTTTGGTAACATTGGCTTTAATCATGTTAACAAATTTAAAATATTTAAACCCAAAAGTTTATCCCCTAATTAGAAATCAATAAAAAATTAATCTTAATTTGATAAAATATATTTTAAAGAATTTATTTCTCCGATTTTAAAAATAATGGCATCTTCTTTATTAAAGCCATACTTTTCTGCGCTAGCTTTAAATCGTACAGGTGGTTCCATAATTGGTTCTAAAGATAAAACAAAAGTTCCCCAATGCATTCCCATAACCTTTTTACTTTTTAAGTCTTGTGCTACATTTAATGCTTCTTCAGGTGTGGTATGATAGATTGATTTATCAAACATAGGTTTAAAATCATAAGCCCCAATGTTAATCATTGTTAAATCTATTGGACCATATTTTTCTCCTAATTCCTTATAAATATTTCCATAACCAGTATCGCACGCAAATAAAATTTTTTTACCTTTGTAATCAATTAAAAAATTTCCCCAGAGTGTTTTATTTGAATCAATTAAACTTCTTTTTGACCAATGAACAGCTGGTAGGAAAGTGACTTTTAGATCATCATTAACCTGAATTTCCTCATACCAATCCATTTCATTTACATCATTAAATTTATTTTTTGTAAAATATTTTCCAAGTTTCAATGGTACTAAAACTTTTGCATTTTTAAATGGAAACCTTTTAATGGTTCTCATGTCCTGATGATCATAATGGTTATGAGTTAATAAAAATAAATCAGTTTTCGGAATTTCATCTAGCTGTAATGCTGGCTCTGTAAATCTATCTGGCCCAAAAATTATAGGACCTGCATTTTTTGAAAAAACCGGATCTGTTATAATTGTTGTGTCTCCTAACTTAATTAAGTATGTAGCATGACCAATCCAGGCAATATAATCCTCATTCTTATGCTTTTCTAAATCAGATAAAACTTTTGCTTTATCTACAACATGTTCTTTTGGAACAGTCATGTCCATTTTCTTTTTTTCTTTCGTAAATTGTCTATATGAAAATTTTACTTTACCAGATCTTGTTGGTGAACCTTCTGGGTTTCTAAAAGTTCCATCTGACAAATGATGATAAGGCTTTTTTTCCATAGTAATTGTAAAAGAGTTATAAATGATAATTTTAAATAAAAAAGTTATTAACCTTATTATCTAATCTTAACTACTTTGGGATATCTTTTTTATTAAATTTTTTTGCTTTAATTCCTTTTATAACTGCAGATAAACCTAAATAAAAAATTATACTTATAATTATAAACGCTAAAATAAAAAAAATTAATTTTTGCATATTGTAACGTTATCAAATTAATCTCTAATTTAAAGTTTAATTCTGAGATCTTTTAAAACACTCAATAGTATTCTTTAATAAGCAAGCAATGGTCATTGGTCCTACTCCACCTGGAACGGGAGTTAAGGCTTTAGCAACTTTAGAAACCTCATCAAATGCAACATCTCCAACAATACCTTTGTCGGTTTTATTTATTCCAACATCAATTACGATTGCATCTTTTTTAACCCAGTCTGCTTTTACAAGCTCTGGAATACCAACCGCTGCAACAATAATATCTGCTTCCAAACATTCTGCTTTTAAATCTTTAGTTCTTGAATGAGTAATTGTTACTGTACAATTTTCTTTTAAAAGCAATTGCGCCATTGGTTTACCATTAAGATTTGATCTACCAATCATAACAGCTTTTTTTCCACTTAAATTTGGTTCAATTTTTTTAATCATCAAGTAACATCCCAGAGGAGTGCAAGGCACTGAGCTTTCATAACCTGATGAAAGATTTCCAACATTCATTGGATGAAACCCATCAACATCTTTTCCTGGTAAAATAGTTTCGATGACTTTTTGCTTATCAATATGTTTTGGTAGGGGTAGTTGAACTAATATTCCTGAAATGCTTTCATCTTTATTTAGTTCTTCAATTTTATTTAATACTGTTTTTTCTTCTACAGCTTCTGGATATCTAATTACTTCAGACTTTAATCCTACTTCATTTGCAGCTTTTTCTTTCATACGAACATAAATTTGACTAGGAGCCATATCCCCAATTAATATTACTGTAAGTCCTGGAGTTTTATTATGTTTAGCTTTTAGCTCTACAACTTCTTTTCTTAGTTCTTCTCTAAGCTCAGCTGCTATTTTTTTTCCATCTATTAATATCATAAATTTTCTTTAAAAAATTATTGGAGCAATGTACAGCTTCATACACATTTCTATAAACCAAATCAATAAAAGTAGTATTACTGGTGAAATATCTAGCGATCCTAAATTAGGAAGAAATCGTCTTATTCTATTAAGCATTGGCTCAGTTAATCGGTAAGTCATTTCTAATATTGAGTAAACAAACCTGTTTTGGGTATTTATGATATTAAAGGAAACAAGCCAGCTGATAACTACATTTGCTATTACTACATAAGAATAAAGCTTTAATATTTGAAGAGCTAAGTAAAAAATAGCTATCATTTTTTTTCAATATAAATTGACTGACTTGGAAAGGCAAAAGCTGCGCTATTTCCTTCTACAATTTGTTTTATTTCAATTGCAAGTTTTTCTTTAACTTCTAACCACGTACTAAAACTATTAGAGCTAGTAAAACATCTAACCCTCATATCTATAGAACTGTCTGAAAACTTTTCAACACGTACTGCAATTCCTACGGCATTATCAAAATCATCACTTTTCTTGATATGATTTTCAATTTCATCTCTTATTTTTTTTAGCTGATCAACAGTAGTGTCGTATTGAAGGGTTATTGCCCAATCTATTCTCCAGTTAGTTGTTTCGCTAATATTTATAACTGCATTTTCAGCAAACTGAAAATTAGGAATTATAGCTAATGACTTATCAAATTTTCTTAAAACTGTTGATCTAAAACCAATTTTCTCAACAATACCTTCAATAATTCCTTCTACTAAAATCCAATCTCCAATCTTAAATCTTTTTTCAACTAAAACTAAAATTCCTGAAATTAAATTTTTAAATAAATCTTGCGCTCCTAAAGCAACAGCAACGCCAAATAAACCAAGTCCTGCAATAATTGGTCCTATTTTTATTCCCCAAAGCTCAAGAACAGCTGCTAGTCCTAAAATAAAAATTAAAATTTTTAAAGATTTAATAATCCAGCCAATTAACTCACGAGTTAACATTTTATCTAACCCACTTAATATATAAGAAATTGGTTCAACGATTTGATGAATTAACCAAAAAATTAAAATTGTGATTAAAGTTCTATTGATTGTATCAACTACAGCTCTAGCATCTTCACCAAAGGACATATAGTAACTTGCGATAAAAAATCCCAAAACAATTGGTAAAAACCTAGCAGGTCCTTCCATTGCATGAACAAAGGTATCGTCTAGTTTATTTGTAGTTCTCTTTGAGATAGCTTCTAATCTTTTAATAATGACTTTACTTATTATTCCTCTAAAAATTAAAAAAATAAAAAATATTCCAATACCTATCAGTATTTGAAAAATATCCACTCCACGAATTCCTTTAGACCAAACAGAAAGAAACAGGTCACTAAAATTATTAAATATCTCCATAATTAAATTTTATATAGCAAAAATTCTTCTTCTCCAGGGTTAAAAAGAAAAATTTTTTTCCACTTAATTTCGTTTAGAATTGAAGAGGTTTTTTCACCAATACACATTAAATTAGTATTCATCCATAGGGTTTCTAGCTGATAATTTTTAATAATCTTTAAAAAATTAATGGCGCTATTTTGTGAATAAATATAGACGATTTCAGGCATTTTTAATTTTAGTTTTTCAATAAAGTCTTCATCATATTTCTCAATTGAGTTGGCTCTATAGTTGATTACTCGTTCTACAGTGTAGCCATTTGAAATTAGATCCTGATCTAAATTGCTCGAGATGACTTCTCCACTGATATAAAGGAGCTTTCCTTCAGCAGAGTTAAAATTTAATAAAATCAATTCCTTTAAATTATTTACATTCCCATCAGCAGCAAAAACATTTTGAAAGCCACCACTTCTAGCTTTCTTTTCAGTAGCACTTCCAACGCAAAAACATACTATTTTTTTATCAATATTTTTTATATCTAAAAATTTGACAGCATTAGCACTTGTAAAAATAATCCCCTTAAACTCAGAATAATTTAAAGACTCGTATTTTAGACCTTCAATATTAATTAGGGGTAAATGAGAAACTTCATGACCAAGTGATTGAAACTTTAATATAATTTCATGACAGTCTTCTAAGGGTCGTGTGATTAGAATATGCATATTATTTTTTGTAGGAATTATTAGATTCCTTTTTAAGAGCCTTTCCAACCTCTATTCCCAATTCATTAGCTCTATCTACATTTTCAGATGATTTTAAGTGAAATCTTTTACTGCCGTCTAGCGAAAAAAGCTCAACTTCAAGATTAATTTTATCACCATCAATACTAGCAAATACTCCTACTGCTGTTTCACAATCTCCCTCTAAAACTTTTAAAACATTCCTTTCAGCTTTTATGGAATTATGTGTTGATTGATGGTTAACACTTTTTAATAACTCTATTAGCTCTTCATCATTATTTCTACATTGCAAAGCAATAACTCCTTGTCCTGCACAAGGTATTATTTCAGAGGTAGAAAAGGTTTGAGATATATTTTGATTTAATCCTAAAGAATCAATTCCAGCATAAGATAAGATAATTGCATCATACAAATTTTCATTAAGTTTTCTAATTCTTGTATCAACGTTTCCTCTAATTAATTTACACTCAAGGTCTTCTCTTATTTTTTTAATCTGAAACTCTCTTCTAAAAGAAGATGTTCCAATAATTGAATTTGGGGCTAGATCTTTTAAATGTTTATTATTTCTACTAATTAAAATTTCTCTTGGATCATTTCTTTCTAAAAAGCAATTCGTTAACAACCCTTCAGTTTCTTCTGAAGGCATATCTTTTAATGCATGAACGGCTATATCTATTTTATTATCTAATAATTCAATCTCTATAGTTTTAGAAAAAAGACCTTTGCCTCCAACTTCAGATAACCTTATATCTTGAACTTGATCACCCTTGGTTACGATTTTTTTTATAGTTACTTCTTCAATTCCAAAATCTTTTGCGTAGCTAAGAATTTTTTCCCTAGCTTTTTCAGCATAGATTAGCGCTAATTTACTTCCTCTTGACCCTATAATAATTTTCCTATTTTTCATTTATTTGCTTTATACTTATATTGAGATTGTATTATTAATAAAAACTAATTTAATGAATAAAAAGCCCATAATCCTAGGAATTGAATCAAGCTGTGATGAAACAGCCGCTTCTATTATAACTGAAAATGAACAAGGTATTCCAACAATTTTATCAAATATTGTTTCAAGCCAGGTTGATGTTCATAAAGAATTTGGGGGCGTTGTGCCCGAACTTGCTGCAAGATCACACATAGAAAAAATAGATTTAATCACAAAAAAAGCAATTGATGACAGTGGAATAAAAATAGAAGAAGTAGATGCTGTGGCATCAACTGCTGGACCTGGTCTTATAGTTTGTTTGTCAGTTGGTTTAAGTTTTGGAAAGGCGATGGCTTCTTCACTTAATAAACCTTTCATTGCTGTTAATCATTTAGAGGGTCACGCATTAAGCCCTAAACTAAATTCTGAATTAAATTATCCCTACTTACTGCTTTTAATTTCTGGAGGACATACTCAATTTTTAAGTGTTCAAGGGCTAGGAAATTATAAAAGATTAGGAACAACTATTGATGATGCTGTTGGTGAAGCCTTTGATAAAACAGCAAAATTATTAGGTATAGAATTTCCTGGTGGACCACAAATCGAAGTATATGCACAAAAAGGTGATCCAAAAAAATATGAATTACCCAAACCGATTTTTCACAGAGGTGGCTGCAATTTATCATTTGCAGGTTTAAAGACTGCCGTTTTAAAAATATCAAAGCAAATAAAAACTGAACAAGAAAAATATGATCTTGCAGCATCTTTTCAAAAAACAATCGAGGAAATACTGTATAAGAAAAGTAAAATTGCTTTTGAAGAATTTAAAAAAATGAACACGACAAGTAAAAATAAATTTGTAGTTGCGGGTGGTGTAGCTGCAAATAAAAGAATTAGAGAGGTTCTAACTAATCTTTGTAAAGAAGAAGATTTTGAAGCGATATTCCCACCTATTAGTTTGTGTGGAGACAATGCTGCAATGATTGCAATGGTTGGATTAGAAAAATTTAAGTTAAAACAGTTTAGTGAATTAGATAGTCCTGCAAAACCTAGATGGCCTCTAGATGCAGATGCTCCTTTTTTAAAGGGAGCTGGAGTAAGATTGTAATGCAGTATTGGTTGATGAAATCTGAGCCTGATGTTTGGTCAATTGATCAACAAAAGAAAGTTGGTGCGAAAGGTGCTCCATGGGATGGGGTCAGAAATTACCAAGCAGCTAAAAATTTAAGAGGTATGAAGAAGGGAGATCTTTGTTTTTTCTATCATTCAAATATTGGAAAAGAAATTGTTGGTATAGTCGAGGTGATTAAAGAAGCTTTCTTAGATAAAACTGACAAGGACGGGCGTTTTGTAGCAGTTCAAGTAAAATTTAAAGAAAAGTTAAAAAAAAATGTCACTCTTGAACAGGTTAAAAAAACTAAGACACTTAGTCATTTATCGCTTATTAAGCAGAGTAGACTATCAGTTATGCCAATAGACTCAAAAAGCTGGAAAATCTTAAATAAGATGAGTAATATTTAAAGAACTCATGCCAAAAAAAAATAAGTCAAAACCTAAGGTTAGAAAAAAAGCTTCTAAAAAAATAAAACCTATAATTAAAAAAAAAGTATTAAAAAAAACTAAACCTAAAGTTAAAAAAAAGCTTTCAAATAAAATTATAGACCGAGAGTTAATTATTAAAACTAAACCCGAGTGGTTAAAAAGTGCTTTGGTAAATAAAACGAAATATCAAAAAAAATATTCTGACTCAATTAAAAAAAATGATGAGTTTTGGAAAAAAGAAGGGAAAAGAATAACCTGGATTAAGCCATATAAAAAAATTAAGAACGTTAAATATAGCAAAAAAGAGGTCAAAATTAAATGGTATGAGGACGGTACATTAAATGCTTCTGCTAATTGTATAGATCGTCACCTTAAAGATAAAAAAGATAAAACTGCAATTATCTGGGTTGGTGATAATCCAAAGGATACAAAGAAAATTTCATACAAACAATTACATCGAGAAGTTTCTAAAGCTGCAAATGGTTTAAAAAAACTAGGTATTAAAAAAGGCGATCGAGTTACAATTTATTTAACTATGATTCCTGAACTTGCAATTACTATGCTGGCTTGTGCCAGAATTGGTGCTATTCACTCAATTATTTTTGGTGGCTTTTCAGCTGAATCTATTACTACTAGAATTAATGACTGTGAATCTGAATATATAATTACTGCAGATGAAGGTGTTAGAGCTGGTAAAAAAATTTCTTTAAAAGAAATTACAGATGAGGCTTTAAGAAAATGTCCAAATATTAAAAAATGTATTGTTGTAAAAAGAACGGGAAATAAAGTTGGTTGGGTTAAAGGAAGAGACGTTTGGTATGATGATTTAATTAAAAATGTTTCAAATAAATGTGAGCCTGAAGAGATGAATGCTGAGGATCCATTATTTATTCTTTACACTTCTGGCTCTACTGGAAAACCAAAGGGCGTTTTACACACAACAGGTGGCTATATGGTTTATGCATCAATGACTCATCAGTATGTTTT
>Ga0222631_1000511_pt1 | contig 10862 bp, 15 predicted proteins | sample AntAcemetagenom5_FD_179826 | JGI IMG/M metagenome (GOLD analysis project Ga0222631, IMG submission 179826) | Saline water microbial communities from Ace Lake, Antarctica - #5 | ecosystem: Environmental > Aquatic > Non-marine Saline and Alkaline > Saline | place: Antarctica: Ace Lake | collected... | reverse complement strand
TCTTTTTCGTTGAAGATTTTTTTGGAGCACCAAAGATACCGACAAACTAATTGTCAAATATATGAATATGTGAGTCATTCTGTTATTAAAAAAGTAACTCGTTAATAACAAAATGGAGTTCAGTGTTTGGGGATTTCCCGTTTTTAAATATAAGTTTGAGAATCCTGATAAAGCACTCGAAGAGATTCTAAAAAATGCAACTGACGAGACGCTTGATGAAATGTCCGAAGATTGGAATGCAAAGTGTAAATCAACTGCTGCTACACAGAATAGTGTGACCCTACTACACGTTCGTGAAGAATTAGAAAAATGTATTGAAAAGTTATCAAAGGATGTTCACATTCCGAAGGAAAAAATGACTTTTAATGGATGTTCTAATATATCGTGTAACAGTGATGAGTGTGTAGATTATTGGATTAATGTATACAAAAAGGGTGACCACCAAGATGTACATTATCACATGAACCAGGAAGATGAAAAAACACCACTTTTCAGTTTCACCTACTTTGCAAAATATGATCCCGAGAAGGATGCAAAGTTTTATTTTCACAATCCATCACCGGCACCCCATATGTACGAAGAGTTTTCAGGGTGTAGACCAGAATTTAAACCCCGGGTAGAACTCAATATTTCTCAAGGTGAAGTAATTTTCTTCCCACCATTCCTATTACATAGTGTCGATGAACAAACTTCAGATGATCCACGTGTGACGCTTGCTGGAAATGTTTACCGATAATTCATTTCACCAGTCGTTTCATCATACTCCGATTCTGTAAAAATGTCCTGAACTACGAACTTGTTTTTTGTTTTTGGTAAGATATATTGTTCAAAAACTACACTCAAGCGATATGTACTTTCATCACTATACATTTTATGAACACCGTGATACATATCACCCCTGAACCGTGCATACTTTCCAACCTTTGGTTTGACTTGTGCGTACATTTTGTCACAGTTGTATTTTTTCAGGAAAAGTTCACCATCTTTGAAGGTTTCTGGTGTTTGTAAGTACACAACGGATGTGCATAAAGGCATGTAATACTTTCCTAACCAATCAACCTCTTCTATTGATCCGTCGTAGTGACCACCAACTGAAATTTCTTTATCAGATTTATCATTACATGATGGAACGATCATGACATTACATACATATGAATTCGTTTTCGGTTCTTTTACCTTTTTAAAAATATCATATACACATTTTAAATCATGACCTGTAAACTTCAATTCCAGATCATCGGCTTCATCAAAGTATACAGAAAATCCCTGTCCCTCGACCATTGAAGGGTGTTTCAGAAGATGAGTACTCATATCTATGCATTTCTCAATTTGTTCGAATTTTTCTTTTTCGACTAGAAATGGATACCCGAATGGATGAACCTTGTGATGTTCCTGACGTATGAAGTGGTACAAGAGTACCAAGAGTACCAAAATGAGGAGATACATACTTTAATCGAAGAAATAAGATAAGATAAATCTCTCTCCACCCGTTACAGGAGTAATTCCATGGAAGAGTTTACCACCTTTGAACATAACCATGTCCCCTTGTTCATACTTCATCACAGGTAACTGTGTTCCATCCATATATTTTCCACGTTCACGATTTTCCATAAAGTCAAGACCATCTTTATCGAATTTTATAGATGTTTTTTCATCAAAAACATATAAGTTACCACCATCAAAATCCTTCGTCTCGGACAGTAAGATGCTCATCGTAACTGTAGAATCATCGAAGTGGATGGGAACACCTGAACGCTCTTCAGGTTTGTATCTTCTCAGAAAGATATACCCGAGTTTAAGGTGGTCATGATTTGGTAAATGTTTCCGGTATAGATCCATACACAAATCGTAGAGTTCTTTATTATTGACTTCATCGTCTGTGTATATATCAATTTGATGTTCGGGTTGGTTATCAATGGTGTCTAATTTATCGTTGACATATGGATACTTATTCGCAACTTCTATGACATGCTTGCATTCTTGGTTCGAGAATACCTTTTTCTGAATGACTTCACGTCGTCTTACTTTGAGTATGACCCAAATTATCAGGAGACCTAAAAATAGGTAGAGTACCAACATCTAATATATGCCCAGAAAAAATATTAGTGTAATTTAAGATGAACGTCTACACATCTGGATGGTATGACACAGGAGAGGGTCGTAACTTTGACCATAACGGCGACGACTGCCATATGGGTCGGCGTACGGATCAGGATGGTCAACACTGGGCGTATCGTAGACACAAGGGTGATAGGCGTAGAAAGAAGTTTCATTGTGTAAATCTTAAAATGAACTCGGACGGTCAATACTGGACTGGTGGTCCATCAACTCACCATCCTAATAAAGATGATTATATCAAGTGGGGATCTGGTAACCAAGGACATCATCCTTGTAAAAATATAGGAGAGTCTTACACGTATATGAGGAATTCTGCATTCCCCGGGGCTCACTTTGGGTTCAAGTGTACTGTACCAAGTAATAAAATTCATTCATTAATAAATGGGAACAGTGAACATGTTAATTCTGCGGGTGCGACAGACAGTAGTAATAATCGAAAGACTATGAAAGATCAACTTCTCTTCGGTGCCACGATGAAAGGTGGGCAACAAACGGGAACAGGGTATTGCCTGAAAAAGGAACACCTCGCCGTAAAATTCGGAAACCAAACATGTTTTGATCTAATAAGTTCTAGAATAAACCAAGCTACAGCGAACCAAAAAGCTATCGAATATTGTGTAACTGCAGAGGGAAGAAAGGATCCCAAATGTAAATGTATAAACGTCGCTGGATCGACATTTATAAGGGATTGTAGAGCGAATCCGTCATGGGCGGGGTGTAATGAAATAATGCCAAGAGTTAATGATTTGCAAACACTATTGAAAGGTTCAGACCTCAAGGAGGCTGATTTCGGCAATGCCGACTGTATCGTACCAGGTATATGTAGCGGTGGTGTATACCAACCCCTGAGTGGTGTACCATCTTGTGCAAAGAAGATGGAAGTATGTAATCAAGTGATGAATCAAGACAATGTAAAAGCCTATGGGGATTTGAAAGCTATCCAGTCGTGTAATTTTACGGGTGCAAACTCTTTAGCAAATGTACAGCAGAAGAGGGACGACGCCGCCGCCGCTAAGGTAAAGGCCGCTGCCGCCGCCGTAGCCGCTAAGAATGCTGCAGACGCTAAGAGTGCTGCAGACGCTAAGAGTGCTGCAGACGCTAAGAGTGCTGCAGACGCTAAGAGTGCTACAGACGCTAAGAGTGCTGCAGACGCTAAGAGTGCTGCTACTGCTCGTGCCACCGCTGCTGGTGCCACTCCAGCTGCCGCCGCTGCTGCAGGTAACGCTGCTGCTGCTGGTGCCGCTGCTGGTGCCGCCCCAGCTGCCACCACTACTGGTGCCGCCCCAGCTGCCACCGCTGCTGGGGGTGGTTTAGCTAAACCTGGGGGTATGCCCCAAAATACTAAGATCGCGATCGGTGTTGGTGGAGTGATTGTTTTATGTTGTTGCTTATTGGTTGTGGTGATGGTGATGAGTGGTGGTGGAGGTGGAGGTGGTCGTCGTCGTCGTTAATTAAAATATCGAGTTAAACTATATGAAGAATAGATCCAGAACTATTATCATAGCGGTAGCTGTACTCATCGCCCTTTTCCTATTCTTCAGGATGCGAGAATCTTATGAAGGTGATGTGGGTCCATCCACTGGCCCCACCCCTGAAGAGGAAGTTGAAGAAGATCCAGAAGTGAAGAAGATGATTGAGGAAAAGGGTATTACTCAAGAGGATTTAGATAATCTAATAAGTATTATTGGATGAACTTAAAGACTTAGGCATTTTTTCAAGGTATGTGGTGTTGGTGGTGTTGTCATGATTTCACGGAAACACCCTTAAAATTACCCGTTAAACATGATGATAGAAGAAACACGTTTCATACAACTGGAAACTTTTGTTCGTGGAGTTGTATGAAATCTTATGCATTAGAAAAGTACGGTCTTAGTCGAGGTGGTCTCATTTGTGGGAACATCGTGATGATGCGAAAGAAAATGTATAACCAAATTGGGTCCATAAAACCTGCCCCATATAGGTTTAGTCTCAAAGAATTTGGGGGTGACCTAACTATAGAGGAGTTCAGAAAGAATAACACCATTGATATAGAAAAACCAAAAGAATTGAATACGTCTCCGGCTATAAACAATATAATACCCATTATTTCAAACACAAAAAAGATGGATGAAATAAAGAATTCTAGTTCAAATAACAACGCACTAAAACTCAAGCGAACAAAACCACTAAAGAGAAGTCATAACAATCTAGAATCGGCTTTGGGTCTAATTATTACTCCCAAAACCTAGATTTCTTTTTTGTTTAGCGGTTGGTAATGAAGGTGGAACATGTTCCGATTTTTTACTGTGAACCCACTGTTCACCATCGTGTGCTGCCCAACAAATATCTAGCCTCTCCATAGCTTTCCTACATAGGACACAAGGTAATGAGATTGCATCTCCGTATACGGTTTTGCGTTCGATCACCATTTCACCATGTTTCCGATGGAGCCACTCCGTAAACTGATGGGGTTTGTAGCCCTTCTTTCTACATTCTCTGTATAGGCGTCGTATGAGTTGCCTCTCTGCACACATATGATTATTGCTGATGACGACTGGTCCCTTGGACATGTAGCTCGTCACCTGACAGTATTTCATGGGTGGCAATTCAAGCACATTTGTCCGTCGTATACAAAATCACACTTTGTACACTCACTTAGGATGTTAATATTTCTTTTTGGGGTAAGTCCTTTGGCGAAACGTTCGAGTTCCTTAACAGTGTATATACCGTAGCGAATCATAACCTCCAATGAAGGAAATCGCATTCTATTATGACTACGTACCTACTCCTTAAGCGAGACAGGGTAAATATTTAGTCAAACAATTTTTAAGAGCCTTTTGAGTTTTCATCATAGTGGCAAAGCTATCAACCATTGGTGGGACAATACTCTTGAGAACGATTTCAAATTCAGAGTCTTTCTCACCATCGTCGATCTGTTCGATGAAGTGGTTGAGTACACCGATGACAAGTTTCTTCTTTTGGGGACCAGGAAGTTTCTTGAACTTCATAGACTCCATCATGAGGCGACCGAGAATTGGGGGGATATCCTCTTTGGTGAGACCATCGTCGATGTATTCAATCTTCAGTTCTTCAACAGTTCTGACGAGACTTTGGCTGTCAATCTTCCCAGCGAATTTCTGCAACAGTGTTTCCATTTTATTATGTGTGCACATAATAAATGATGGATGTAAACGACATTATCGCGAGTATCGCGTTTGGAATTGGATTCGTCCTGATGTACAAAGATATGGAGAACTCAGATAAGATTGATGTGGAACGAAAGAATGTAATGCTCTTAGGTCTTTTATCGAGTTTATTGTGGTTGGTACACCAGTACAGGAGATATGGTCTCAATATGACAACAGTTTACACATCAACTGGTATAGTTGTTCAGCTGTACATTTTAAACAGGATCTTACTTAAGGAAAAAGATCCCAAGTAAATCAGTAATGAGTTCTATCACTTGTGCACCCGTAAAGTTTTCGTATTACAAGCGTTATCAGACTAAGTTGACCAAGCGTCGTACGCGTTCTTCCTACAAGGTTCGTTCATCCAGTGAGCCTTCGGTCGAACCATCGGTTCAGCCTTCGGTCGAACCATACAACCCACGGACTCGTTTCGCTGAGGTCCTCAACGGTCGCGCTGCTATGCAGGGTGTTCTTTGGGGTTCTCTAAACTGGATGATGACGGGTGAAAATGTCATTCAGCAGATTGAGGATCCTATGTATGCTGTGGCTGCGACTGGTGTTGTTACTACATTGGCACTCGCGTCGTTGTTCACAGCCGAAAACTTCAGCACCGAGAAAATTGGAGCATTCACCCCCGATGCTGAGCTCAAGAACGGTAGGTTGGCTATGCTTGGGTTTATTGCCTTATTTGGGTTGAGTGCCATGTAACTTAAAAATTCAATCATCTTCACCTTTTCCTCCATGGAAAATGTCCCTGCTCTACGCATCACGTAGGCCAAGAACATCATGAGAGTATATATATTTAGGACAATGGGCTTCATGCCGTCTTATTCTTTTTCACGAATAAAAATATGGAAATGAGCAGCACACATGAGAATGATGCTACGTTGAGACCGCTATAGATGAGCTTGGGTTTATCATCCTTAGTGACTTTACAGTTGCGAATCCAGTTTAGGGCTGCAGCGCTACCGATGAGACCCATGATCGCATAGATGAGAGTGAATGCACCTAGCTTCTTTGATCCAGCAACCTTGGTAACAAAGAGAGTGAATGGAATCGCGAGAGCGATCGCGAGTGTGGCAATGAGCCATTTGTTCAGGTTCTCTTGAACCGTCTTTCCCTTTAGCTCATCACACTTTGAGAATGTGTCAATACCTATGGAGGCGATGACCATATAGAAGAAACCGAGGAAGAGGATAATACCTATGGTACCCCAGTTGATATCTAATTCAACCTTCTGACCTACCGTTTTGGCAGCACTCTGATAGGCGGCGGTACCCTGCATAGCGGTACCCGCACGAGCCCCAGCTCCATACATGGAACCACCCATCGAATGCATTGCTCCGAGACGAGACATCTTATTATTATAGTACTTAGAGAAAATATTGACTTATCCGGTATATGAAAGTACCGAAAGTTCTATTCGTGAAACATTGTCCGAATCTTTCACCTGAGCGAAAGGTATTTTTGTTGGAACATCTCAAAGAACGTGTTCCCATCGAGGATATTCGTTGGTTCGAGGATTACAACCATGACCACCCATTTGTGGAATGGGTGAATGCGAAGTTGAAACTTCCTTATGGGGTGAAGCTCACGAGTAATATGGTTAAGACCCTCTTCATGTTTAAACAGATGATAGATGAACGTATTGAATCTGCACTTTTCATTGATGATGATGTCGTCTTTCATAAAGATTGGAAAGAGATATTCGAAAGTATCCCTGATGAGGTCGGGGTGAATGGTTTCTTAAACTTGGGAACATCGCACTTCTATGATCTCAAACCACAAAAGGGTAATGTGTATAGGTTACCTAATAATGGTGGGTGTGAAGGTTCTTGGTTTTCATTGGAGTGTGTCATCGCCTTCTTGAGTAACCTTAATATTGAACAAGCGTCTGATATCGTGTTGCATGGTTTCATGATGGCACAGGGTAAACCTATATTGAATGTTCCCATATGTCATCAGACTTCACAGATTGAACAGTTCACTACATTGGATCACGATACACGAAAGACTGGCAATTGGATGACATACATACAAAATTATAAAAACTTACCAAAAGTTAATTTCAACACACTTCTAAAAGAATTTGAAACATTCATTGAGAGAAAGAAAAGGGTTGACGAAAAGTTTTATGAGTTGTATGGAAAAAGGGTTGACATCAAGAATGTGAATTATATCGTTGATGATGACCTTGAGTATCACCTAAACATTTTAAACTTTTAGTTGAAGACGAAGTGAATGTTAGACCTTCCATATGCACCAGCACTGTATCCGAATGTTGAGAGGTCTGTGAGATCTTGATTACCAGCTGTGATGTAGAGTTCCTTACATTTGGAGAGTAAAAACCAATCGAGGTATGCACCATATCTCTCTTTTTTGGTTATTCCATCATTTTTTAAAACTTTACAATCGTATGTGAGTGTAAGTGTATTGTCTATCGTGACAATTTTATCTGGGAAGCGTTTCTTAAACATTTCTTTTACATCCTGACTATCACTTGCCATAAAAAACTTTGCATCGGTGTTTTCAACAACTTCAATAAACTTGTTTAATGCACTATCTTTGGCGAAATATGCTGGTTTAATTTCACCATTTTCATCTAGACCGTGGCACCCCATATGTTCAGAATCCTTGGAGCAAGCACCACGCCTTATATGTATACCATGCATGAGACCGTGGTCATGGAGTTCTATGAGTTTCTGGAGTTCTGCATTGGGTCGGATTACATCTTTGAGATTTGAATGCACTTGGTGATAATAGGTTGGATTAATCGCGATACGTGGTTCGAAACGTTTTTCATTTGGGTCATCGGTGATTTCAATATCTGAAAATTCAACACCTCTATCAAAGTCATTTAGGGTTTTATATACACGGGGTCTGATATTTCTGTACACTAGATCGGATAGACATAGAGCGACATTACCCCACCCCACAGATTCAGGGAGGTAGTATGTCATTATATGTATACGATTGATCTTTTCTTTAAACACTCAAAAACTTTTTTAAATCTTCTCTCGTCTTCTTTTGTTTCCACCCTAACGCTTTTAACTTATTGGCGCAAATGTGATATCTCTGATCGTTGAATGGACGGTCATCAACGTACCTAATCCATTTATCGTAGTCGGTAGTCCCCTTAACTGTCTCAATGATGAGCTTTGTCACTTCCATTACAGTGAGTTCATCATCTGAAGCGATGTTATAGATTTCACCTGGAGTACCTTTCTTCCATACAGTTTCCACTGCATCAACAACATCTTCGACATGCATGAATGCTCGTTTAATTGTTGCACATCTAGATCCATGAATAGTGCATCGTTTATCTTCTTTCAAGAGTCTTTTGAATTTTGGTATAAGTTTTTCTGGATACTGTTTTGGACCGTAAACATTATTACAACGAATAATTTTGATGTTCATACCAAAGGATTCAATATAGGAACGAACAATCATTTCAGCGGCAGCCTTTGATGCTGAATAGGGATTAGTTGGTCTAAGAACACCATCATCTTCTGTGAATGGTACATCCGTTTTAGATTCACCATACACCTCATCTGTACTAAAGTGAATAAACTCTACACCAGGAATAAATTGTCGACATGCTTCTACGAGTACGTGGGTCGCATACGTGTTGTCCATTGTAAAAGAAATTGCATTTTCAAAAGAGTTATCAACATGACTTTGGGCTGCGAAATGAAAGATTGCATCAAAATTATATTGATTAACCAACTTTTCAATGAGTTCGGCATCACCCACATTCCCCTTGATAAAGGTGGCTACACCAGGTTCAACATTTTCAACATTTGAACAGTAATCGAGTTTATCGATATTTACAAAATGTGTATCGGGGTATCTTTTTTTCATTATATTCAGGAAATTAGATGCGATGAAACCACACCCACCGGTGACCATTACATTAGAGTACATCTCCTGTTTAACTTATGGTTGGCAAATTTTTTAAGTAGATTACACACACGATCAACATCCTCGAGAGTCATACCATGATGTGCACCAAGTAGGAATCCATCCTTCATAATACGGTCAGCATTTTCAAACACACCGAGATACTCCCTAAACGCTGGATGTCTTGTGATGTTCCCCGCGAATGTGACACGTGTTTGAACATCATTCTTTTCGAGAAACTTTAAGAGTTTAAGACGGTCTGGACACTGAAGGGGTATGGCGAGCCAATTGGGGGTCATAGAATCGTCTGGAAGTGTATAGTATGGGGTATCCTTGAGATTCTCCAAGTACCTCTCAATATTTTGACGTCTCGTCTTGAGGAATCCATCCAACTTATCGAGCTGTACGAGACCAAATGCTGCATTCATCTCACAAGCCTTGAGGTGGTATCCTGCGACACCGTAGAGAAACTTCCAATCATAAGGGATTCCATCCACTGAGTGATTGAAACGTTCACTGGGTTCCTCGATATTGTCACCGATACGTCCCCAATCCCTAAACATCAGGGATCTCTTGAGGTGTGCGGGATCATTAAACATTACCATACCACCGACACCACCAGCGGTGATGACATGACTCGCATAGAAGCTCGTCGTGCTAATATCTGTACAAGGTGTTTTAGTGATGGTGTCAGCAGAATCCTCAAAGAGTGTGAGGTTTGGGAAAGCTTCTCGGATGGCTTCCCAGTCAGGGACATTCCCAATCAGGTTGGGGAGAAGAAGACACTTCGTCTCTGGGGTGACAACTTTCTTAAGCTGTTCAACTGTGGGTACGTATGAATCGAGACCGACATCACAGAACACCGGTTTGAGACCTAATTGCATGAGAGGGGCGACAGTCGTGGCGAATCCACACGCGGGTGTGACAACCTCAGAACCTTTGGGTAGGTCAAGGGCACATAGACCGAGGAGGATCGCACTACTCCCAGAGTTTACAAAGAGGCCATGCTTCTTTCCGAAGAGTTCGGACACCCTCTCCTCAAACTTAACGGTACGAGCACCAAAGCCAGCGAGCCAGCCATCACGGAGACAGGTTTCGACAGCTTTGATTTCATCCTCCCCGTATGATTCGAAACGGTTTGGGGCATACCAGACTTTTTTGGTCATTATGATAATAATTATACTAATTTCTTTAAGGTTATAACACTCTCAATATCTGTAAACTTTTTGAGTTTGGTTGTGTCGAGACAACACATACCCCGATTTGACTTTTCAGAGCTTACTGTGTGTTCGATATTTTCTTTTTGTAAAAGTTCTGAGAGAGAGATGACATCATCATTGACAAAGTTCAATATACCCGTCACCTTTTGATCTAAGAGTATGGGTAGTTTAGGAAGAAGAGATGGTAATACACTGACCGTGACTTTTGTATCATGAATATTAGATCTCCGAGTTTTAAGTTTCTCCATGAAACACCGTTGGTCTCCATCACCTGTGATAGGGTACAGAACTCTCAAATACAAAACATCTTGGGTGTATGTGCTTCGTATAATATCTTCTAGAACCACACGAGCTCTCGAATAAAACGTACCCTTAAATGTTGGTTCATCCTCTTCAGTGAAAAGTTTGTTACCATTATATACCGCCCCGGAACCTATGATAGTAAGATGTACATCAA
>Ga0222631_1000510_pt1 | contig 10863 bp, 8 predicted proteins | sample AntAcemetagenom5_FD_179826 | JGI IMG/M metagenome (GOLD analysis project Ga0222631, IMG submission 179826) | Saline water microbial communities from Ace Lake, Antarctica - #5 | ecosystem: Environmental > Aquatic > Non-marine Saline and Alkaline > Saline | place: Antarctica: Ace Lake | collected... | reverse complement strand
GGCCGTTGACACAGCATTCTTAATTGATGATGTGATTAAATACGGTGGTAATACCTATGTGTGTATTCAAAATCATACATCTCCTAATAATGAAAACATATTTTATACAAGTCCTGGTACATATACTGCTTACTGGTCTTTACAATCTGAGTCTTTATATAATAAAGGCACTTATGCCAACAGTACATGGTACAAATTAAACGACCTAGTTAAATACGGTCAAAGACAATATAGAACAACAACTGCTCACACTTCATCTTCAACAGTTTTAGACACAACTAAGTTTGAATTATACCAAGACCAAGTAGATTACAAAGGTGATTGGGTAGCTAACACTTATTATAAAGTAAATGATGTATTTAAATTTGGTGCATATCAATATAAAGTAACAACTGCTCACACTTCTGGAGCAACAACTGATGACTTTGACCAATCGCAAGTAGCTATATTTTTACAAGCACAAGAATTTAAAGATACATACAGCGGTTCAACAGTTTATTCAAGAGGCGACATTGTAACATACGGTGGTTACACATACATTTATGTTAATGCTGAAGAATCTTCAGGACAAACACCAACAGATAATGCATATTGGGATGTAATCACAACAGGTTATAAAAATACAGGATTTTTTAATTACGGAGATACATATAAAACGGGTGATGTTGCTATATATGGCGGTAATACCTATGTGTCAAATTCAAATCACACTAATCAATATCCTACTAGCACAGAGGGTGTTACAAATAGTTCCTATTGGGACTTATTAGTTCAAGGTTTTGATTATCAAGATAATCCTTATGACGCAGCTTTAACTTATAACATTGGTGATGTAGTAAGATATGTTTCTTCAACTTATATAATGTTGAAAGATAGACAAGTTAATGTTACACCAGGTTCAGACGGTACAGTTTGGCAATTAATTGCACAAGGTGACACAGGTGCTGTATTAACTACAAGAGGTGATATAATTGTACAAGACGCCTCTCAATCATCAAGATTGCCTATTGGTACAGTAGGTTCTGTTTTAACTACAGACGGAACAGACCCTAGTTGGTCAAATGCTGAAGGTAAAAATGTTATCTATGTTGCAAACTCAGGTTCGAATAGTAATCCAGGAACACAGTTCTTACCATTTAAAACAGTTTATTACGCATTACAACAAGCAACTTCAGGAGATGTTGTTGACTTTGATACAATTACAGGTGGTACAGGCGGTACTCCAGGCACTTACGATATCGAACAAACAAGTTCAAATGGTTCAGGTGTAGGTGTTACAGCAAGAGTAATTATAGACGGTTCATCTACACCAACAATTACAATAATTAATGGTGGTAGTGGTCATGCAGCTGGTAATATTATTACATTTAGTAATACTGCTCCAGACAGTACAGTACAATTAGGTGGCAATTCATCAATTGCAATCACAGTAGTTTCTGCTTCAGTTGGCGATGTTGTATATATTAAAAACGGTGTTTATAGAGAAACTTTACCGATTGTAGTTCCATCAGGTGTTACAGTTCAAGGTGAAAGTTTAAGAGGAACAGAAATTCGACCTAACACTGGTACAGGTCATCAAGTAAAAACAGTTACAATTACTACCAATACAAGTGGTGCAACAGACGGAACATACAATTATAAACACGGCAATTCAACTTCAAGCAGTTCCGCTAATTCATCTTCCTTTGTTGCCAATGTTACAGTTGCAAGTGGTGTTGTTTCAGCAGTTACAATCTATCACGGTGGTTCAGGATTTGTCGTTAGTGATACCATCACAATTAATGCTGAAGTTATAGGTTCTGGAACAGGTAACTTAGTTTTAACAGTTGCTTCATTAGAAAATAATAACGCTTCTAACATGTTCTTAGTAAATAACCAAACAAACATTGTTCAAATGTCAATGAAAGGATTAACAGGAACACCAGGCGCTGGTGCAACTGGTAAAGCTGCCGTTGTTTCTTTAGACCCTAGTGGTTCTATTACAACTGCTTCGCCTTATATTCAAAACTGTTCGTCTTTTAATGCAAATGCAACAGGTATTCAAATTGATGGATTATTACATGGTTCAGGTAATAAATCAATTCTTGCAAATGACTATACACAAATTAACTCAGATGGCCGTGGTGTTCATGCACTAGGTGGTGGTCGTGGTGAGATGGTTTCAGTCTTTACTTACTACAATGATAAATCATTCTATGCTCAATCAGGCGGATTTATTAGAGGACTAAACTGTTCATCTGCTTACGGTGAATACGGTGCAGAAGCAGACGGAACACTAGCCTCAGAAGCACCAGTATCAGTTACAGCTCGTGGTTTAATGTTAAAATATGCAACTGCTGGATTTATTGGCGCTGCTACAGAAAGTGATGTTGCAGATACACTTTCAACTTCAGGAACACCAACAGCTGCGGCTATCGTAGGTGACACTTCAGGTGCAACTGCTACAATTTCAAGAGTTAACATATCACTAGACTTTTTACATATCGAAAGTATTACAGGTAACTTTACACAAGGTGAAGTTTGTACAATTACAAAAGATGATAGTTCAACTTATCAATTAACACTAGACGCTTCATTCGGAGATAGTTCAGCTGCTCAAACAGGTCAAGAAGGACCTCTTATTAGAGTAGACGGTTCAGCATTAAGTTCAGCAACTGCTATCACAGTAGGTTCAAATGTTGTATTTGCTGGCGACTCTTCTAAGTATTACAGAGTTTCAGCGGTATCTGAAACAAATACAAGTGCTGAAACAGCGGTTATCAGATTAACAGAAAGTGTTACAACTGCTAGAGCAATTGCAGACAACGAAGCAGGTTCTGTTACAAGAGGTTTCTCAAATGTTCGTTTAACTGGACATGACTTCCTAAACATTGGTACAGGTGACTTTACAACAAGTAACTATCCAGGTGTTGAAACTCAACCACCTAATCAAGAAAGAGAAGTTACTGAAACATCTGGTGGTCGTGTTTACTTCTCATCTACTGACCAAGACGGTGACTTTAGAATTGGTGATTTATTCAGAATTGAACAGGCAACAGGTGTTGCAACACTAAACGCAGACGCCTTTGACCTTTCAGGTTTATCACAGTTACAACTTGGTTCTATTGGTGCTGAGTTAGGTGCAACAATTAACGAATTTAGTACAGACGAAACATTATCTAACGATAGTAACTCGGCAGTTCCAACAGAAAGAGCTGTTAAAGGTCATCTAACAAGAGATAAAATGGGAACAGGACACCTTGTTCCACCAACAGGTACAACTGCTGAAAGACCAACTGGCGGCAATTTATACACAGGTGGTCTAAGATATAACTCAACTCTAGTAACATGGGAAGGTTATAATGGTAGTGCTTGGACAGGTTTAGGCGGTGGTAATCCATGGGCTTCAACAAGTACAGATATTACAATAGCTGCTAATGACAGATACTTTGTAGATACTTCAGGTGCAGCCAGAACAATTACATTGCCTGCTTCTCCACAAGTTGGAGACCAAGTATCATTAATTGACTTAGCAGGAACATTTGATACAAACAATTTAACTATTGATAGAAATAGTTTAAAGATTATGGGACAGACAGCAGATATGACTGTTTCAACAGAGGATGCTGGTATACAACTAGTTTATACAGGCGCAACTTACGGATGGAAATTAGTACAAAACTTCTAATAAATATTAGAAAAGGATAAATAAAAGTATGAGTGATTTAAGAGATTTTACAGGAAAAAATAGAAAAAATACTGGCGTAGCTGGTGAGAGAATAGCTATTTCTTCAACAGCCAATAGAGTTAACGAAAAGGGTCGTTTACGATACAACGAGTCCTTAGAGTTAATGGAGTATTATAACGGTACTACTTGGATTTCTATTGACGCTCCTCCATCAATTTCAGGCATATCGCCAACATCAATTGATGAAAGTGACACTACTACAACTTTTACAATTAGTGGTTCTAACTTTTCAGCATCTGGTTTACAAGCTGCAATGTTCAATGAAAGTGGTTCAGAAATTGTTTTTACAACTGTTACAAGAGTTAATGACACAACAGTAACGGCACTTTTAACAAATTCAAATTTAGGAACAATTGATGAACCTTATGATATTAAAATTACAAATGGTTCTGGTTTATCAAATACTTTTGAAGACCAAATTAATGTAAACGAAGCTCCAGCATGGTCAACATCAACTGGTTCATTAGGTACTTTATCTGATAGCAGTAGAACCGGTGTTTCTATTACAGTAGTTGCAACGGATCCTGAAGGTGGAGATGTTGATTATGCAATAACAGTTGGTGCATTACCAAGCGGGCTTTCATTTAATGAAGAAACAGGTGCTATTACAGGAACAGCTGACGCTGTAGGTTCAAATACAACTACAAATTTTACAATACAAGCAAGAGATACTGCTTCAAACATAGCGACAAGAGCGTTTTCAATTACAGTTAACGCACCCGTTGTTACATCATTTACTTCAACTGGCGCATTTACTTTTAATGTGCCTTCAGGAGTTTCAGCTATTCGAGTTTTAACTGTTGCCGCTGGCGGTGGCGGTGGCGGTAATATCGCAGGTGCCGGTGGTGCAGGAGGAATGGTTGAACATTCTACATATCCTGTAACTCCAGGGGGTTCAGTTCCCGGTTCAGTTGGTGCAGGTGGCTCTGCTGGGCAATCTCGTAATTCTCCAGGAAGTGTTGGTGTAAATACAGTATTTGGAAGTATAACAGCTAATGGCGGAGGTTCAGGTGGCGGCGGAGGTTCAAATCCCGAAGGACCTACGGCCTCTCACTCAGGTTCTCCAGGAGGATCCGGCGGCGGTGGAGGAGGTTATGTATCTACTCAAACCCAAGGTACAAGCACTCAAAGTCCATCAGGCGGTGGAACAGGTTATGGAAATGCAGGTGGAGCAGGAGGGACAGACCATGCTGGCGGTGGCGGCGGTGGCGCTGGAGGTGCAGGCCAGAATTCCAGTGGCCAACAAGCAGGTAACGGTGGTGTTGGTAGGCAAAATGATATTAACGGAACAAATCATTATTGGGCAGGTGGCGGAGGTGGAGCCGCATATAACAACAATCCTGTATCAGGAAATGGTGGTCTCGGCGGCGGTGGCGGCGGAGGAAATATGGGAGCAAATGTTGGCTCTGGTGGCGGTTCTGCTTTGAATGCTGGAGAAGACGGATTAAATGTTCCTAGTGGACCTAGTACAGCAAGAAGTGGTGGTAATGGTGGAACAAATACAGGCGGTGGCGGCGGTGGTGCTACCCATGAACAACAACAAGGCGGAGCAGGCGGACCTGGTATCGTTGTACTTTCTTACTAATTTAAATCGAAATTAATCACACATCTAGGAATTTTAGTAGGGTTGCTACTTGCATGGTATCTGTTACCATTAAAAATTACTCCTCTACCTTTTTTAGGTGATATGGATTGTTTTAAGTTGAATTGATAGTCTTTTTGTGGATTAGGTGTATCTTCTAAAGTTTCTTCAAATAAAAAAGTATCTCCATCACTATCATTTACATAATATAAAAATACTGTATGTGGATAATGTAAATCGACATGAGGTTTATTGTGTGTTTTTCTACCTCTATTTGTTTGTAAAAATGCTCTTGCTTGGACTAAATTTTTTTGTTCTAAATTATACCTATCAGATACTAAAAAAGTCATAGGTAATATACCATCATAGAAGGCACTATTAATAGTACCATCTTCTAATTTTAATCCGTGATTAAAACCATAATTATCAAATTTATCTTCAATAAAAGTAATATCTTTTTGCAAATACCATGGAAAGTGACTACTGAAAAGTGATTGCTCAATAACATCCTGATATGTTTTAGGAATAATATCATCTATAACTAAAATATCATCAAGCATTTATTTTTTTAGTTCCTTTTGTGTTTCTAAAACATTTATGATAAACTTATCTAATTCTCTAATATCATTATCTATAGATACCATAGGAAACATTTCACCACCTTCTCTAGTCCAACCTTGTTGTACAACCTTTATATTGTTTTTTACAGCGTATTGATAAAATATACTTTCTTTACTCAAATCAAATCGAGTTACATCTTTCATTCCATAATCAATTCTAATTTGTTCAGCTAAAGGTGTTTGACCCCATTTAATGCACAGTTGAGCAATACTTTCAGCTACTTTTTTTACCTCTGGTGTTAAATCATCTTCACCATGAGTTTGGTTCATTATTACTTCTTTATCATCTTTTGACATATTATCTCCTTAATAATTCATGTTTCTATATTTAGAAGGTATTCCATATAATGGTCTTCCGTCTATAGGTCCGTTGTCGTTATCTTTATCATTTACTTCATTATAATGTAAAAACACTTGCGTTTGATTTACACCTAAAAATTCATCTCTCCAATGGTCTACTATATCTCCTCTATAAATTAATAAATCTCCAGGTTTTAATGGTATAGGTAGTTTTTTTCCTTCTTTTGTTTCAATAAACATAGGCCAATTATAATCTGAATATGTATTTTTATCTACATTACTAATATCATAACCTATACATAAAGTTGCTGAATATTTACAAGAAGGTCTATCAGTGTGTCTTTTTAAAATATCACCATGCTGATACATTCTCCAATAAGAATAAGTGCAAACTAAATCTTTACCTGAAAAATTTGATATATCTGTTTCTGATAATTTAGCTAATGTGTCAAATATAGCATCACCATATTTACTAAATCTACCTGGGGCTTGTTTATCTTCCCAATTGCCGTCCCAATCCTTATCATATTTTTCAACATTTAAATTAAATTTATAATCCACAGCTAAAACATTTGTCTTAGAGTATTCATATAGTAGTGTTGTAATATTTTTATCTAAAAAATTTTCAATAATCAAGTAGTTATTATCTTCAAAAAATTTTTGAGTTTTATTATAATCAATCATTTAAAAGGTGCTCCTAATGCCCATAAGACTAAACTATGTCTAGTCCCTCTTGTTACAGGAGTTACACAATGATGTTCATAACTAGGAAAAACAACCATTGAACCTTGTGGTCGTATTTCTTCACAAACTTTAAATCTCTCACCTTGAATATGGGGTCCAAAATCAAATTTTAGGTTTCCTCCTTCATATGAGTTTTCCATACTTAAATTCAAGGTCATAGATATTTTTCTAACTTTACCAATATAGTCAGAACACAAAGTATATCTGCCGTGAACATTATCTAACTTTTCATCTTTGTGTGTAATGCCTGGTATAAATCTTTTATATCTAGCGTGCCAATCACCAGCGCTGTCATTATGCCAACCGTAAAAACCTCCAGGTGAATTATATTTTGTAAATTGTATATTTTCAAAGTGGTCGATTATAAAATTCCAACCAGCTTGTTGATTTGCTTTTTGAATAAATGGAGTTATTAAATCATAAATCCATTCATTTGTTAACCAAGTAACTTCACTATCTCTAACATAGATATTGTCATTATCTAACCCTAGGTTTTTTATTTCTTCAATACTTAAATCTTTTTGAGAGGAAGCATTTTTTAAATTGTTTTTTGATTTATTGCCAAATGTTGTTGCATCCGTGTTTATACCCAATTCTTTCTGTGATTTGAGTTGTTCTTCTCCGATGTCTAATATCTGTTGGCACTGTTGTTTTAATATGGCTGAAGTAAAATACCAGTAACTATTTTTTGTGTTCATTTATCTATCCTATCACTATACTCTTATAAAGTCAAGTCTACAAAGTTATATAAATAACTGTGTATATGATTATTTATAAAGGTATTTATAATGCTTGATATTGACATTGTTCAAAAAATGAAGTTGGAGGTTCCCTTCTACTTAAAAAACCATTTGCCAGATATATATTCCTGGAAAGAATTTGAAAACCTTATAAATCTAAGGCCTTTTGTAAGTGCTGATAGATTTATTCTTGCAAATAATGATACTAAGGTTTTTAACTGGCCGAACCAGTCTTGGTTAACTGATGTAAATTCTTTTCCGCCAAAGTTAGTAGATGATATATTAAGTAAGTATGTTTGTTATCTTAGAGATTGTTCAAGGGTTAATAAAAAAATAAATCAAATTTGTAACGATATTGAAATAGAATGTGGATGGAAAACAGACGCTCATATCTATTTCTCATCAAAGACAGATGACATTGGATTTGGTACACACAATGACAGTCAACATAATTTAATTGTTCAAATAGAAGGACAATCTTCAGTCAAAGTTTGGTCTATAGATGATGAGGTTATTATTGATGCAGTAATGAAACCTGGTGATATAGTTTTTATACCAAAAGACATTTATCATCAAATAATACCAAAAACAAAAAGACTATCCATTAGTTTTCCTTGTGATATAGACACTGAAGCACTAGAAGCCCAAGATAGACATTGGGTAAAAGTCTTATAAATATAAGTAACTAAAAGATAGGTAATTAAATTATGTTTGAATTAAAATTATTTCATACACCATTGAAATATAAAATATTAGATGATGTTGATAACAAGACTGTAATAGAATATTGTAACAACTATCAAAAAAATAATCCTAGTAGAGAAGTATCAAATATTGGCGGGTATCAATCTAATGATTTAAGTGGGAACATACCCGAATTAAATGAAGTTTTTAAAAATGTATTACAATGGTCAAATAAAGAATTTTCTAAGTATGGTAAAAAAAACCAGTACACTCCAGTTATTAGTAATGCTTGGATTAATATAAATCAAAAAAATACATACAACACACCACACGACCACCCAGGATGTTATTACAGTTTTGTTTATTACGCTAAAGTTCCTTCAAATTCAGGAAATATAAATTTTTATCATCCTTCTCAGACTATGCCACATAATTGGTCTGATAAACATTTTAAAAATGAAAGAAATGATATGGAAGATAGTATTTGTTATAGGGTGTGGAAAGAACCAGTTAATGGATTAATGATAATGTTTCCTTCTTGGTTAAAACATTCTGTAGATATGAATAAATCTAATGAAGATAGAATTTCTATAGCAATTAATACACACATTGAGAGTATAAATTATGAAAACAATTAAAAATATTGTAATTGTAGGTGGTGGCACAGCAGGTTGGTCAACAGCCTTAAACTTTTTAAATAGAACAAAAGAAGATTACAATATAAAAGTTGTATCATCAATTGAAAAACCAATTATTGGTGTAGGTGAAAGTACAACTGGTCAATTTTGGCAAATATTACAATTGCCTAATAGCAATTTAAATATAGACATTAGAGATTTTTTAAAAAAGACTTCATCTACATTTAAACTAGGCATTAAACATACAGATTGGTACGAAAAAGGAAAATCATTTTTTTCTCCAATCGGAGATAATTATTATCTTCAAAATTCTTATCCTGACACTTATTATGATGCTTATAGAATTTATCATGTAGCTAATAAATTAAAATTTGACACTAATATACAATCAACTTTAATGAGGGAGAATAAACTTCATTTTACTAGACAAGATGAAGATATTTTTTCTAAAAGTTGGATGGATGGTCATTATCCTATTGCTTTTCACTTAGACACATATAAGGTAGGTCAATATTTAAAAGAAAAATCATTAACACAAAACAATTGTCAATATATTGAGGGAGAGGTCGAAGATTTTTCAATTGACAGTGAAGGACTAGTGACAACTTTAAAATTAAAAAACGGGCAAATAGTAGAAGGTGATTTGTTTGTAGATTGTTCAGGATTTAGTAGAATTTTAATTGATAAAATAGAAGAAAATAAATTTACTTCATATGAAAATGAATTGTTAGTAAATAGAGCAATGCCTTTTTATGTTGAAAATAAAGAAGAAGAACCAATTAGAAACTATACTCATGCGTGGGCTCAGAAACATGGATGGTTATGGGAAATACCTACACAAGAAAGACTAGGTTGTGGTTATGTTTATTCAGATAAACACACAACACCAGAAAAAGCACAAGAAGAAATTGAAACAGTTTTAGGTCACAAAATTGAACCTAGAGGTGATATAAAATTTAATACAGGTAGATTAGAAAAGTTTTGGATTAAAAATGTTTTATCAACAGGACTTGCAAGTGCATTTATTGAACCATTAGAGGCCACTTCTATACATTCTACAATTATTCAAGTATCGTATTTTATTGAAAACTTTTTCAAAAAAGAAATGCCTTTAAATTTAAATATTATGCAAGAAAGATATAATAAAAATTTAACTGATATGTGGGATAATATAAAAGACTTCATTGTTTATCATTACATTACACCTAGAAATGATACAGATTTTTGGATTGAATCCTCAAGTGTTGAAAGAAGAAGTGAAGATTTAAAACATAAAATAGAAATGTGGAAATATAGAATGCCGAGAACGGTAGACTTCACTACAGACAAGTCAAATCATTTTTATTCAATAGGTAATACTTTATGGTATCAAATTGCCATAGGTATGAATTTATTAGACCCTAAAATTGCTAAAAATGAATTAGAAAGTTATTACATGTATGATGATGTAGAAAAAGCTTATTATGATATAAAAAAGAAAGTAGATGATGATATGATTAACAATATTTTTATTGATACAAATGAATATTATGAAATTTTATAACTTAAACAACTTTTATATTATAACTGAACTAAAGGAACATTTTGATAAGGTAAAAATCTAAGATATGCTAGATATAAAAGAATTGACAATGGAACACCACAAGAATGCTGAGAGGCAAGAGTTTGTAAAGATACTCATGTCTGGTGAAATAGACCATAAACTATATGCGACATACTTGTATAATCAATTACAATGTTATGCTGTATTAGAAAAGTATGGATTACACAACTCACTATTCAGAGATACACCAAATCTATTAAGAGCTGAACATATATTATATGATTT
>Ga0222631_1000509_pt1 | contig 10870 bp, 25 predicted proteins | sample AntAcemetagenom5_FD_179826 | JGI IMG/M metagenome (GOLD analysis project Ga0222631, IMG submission 179826) | Saline water microbial communities from Ace Lake, Antarctica - #5 | ecosystem: Environmental > Aquatic > Non-marine Saline and Alkaline > Saline | place: Antarctica: Ace Lake | collected... | reverse complement strand
AAATATTTTTCAGGCTCCCGATTTGAGAGCATTTGCCGTAGGGTCTCAAGCGGATCGGATACTCTTCTCACTTCTTTTTCTTGAGAGAGCGTAATGCCTTCCCCGCCGTCAGTATTAAGATGATTTATCGCCATGTCCAGCCTTGCCACTTTCGGCCAGTATTTGGACGATCGCTTAACAATCGTCTTTCGCCCCATTTCGTTTTCATCAGTACGCCAAGGGCATTTTTTTCCTGATTTCCAGCCGGGTGAGCGGTCTCGAATAGCGTTAATTTCTGCGATTGACATTTCATCAGTAAGAAAGTCACCATGCACCGTCTTTACCGTGCAATATCCGCCGACAACTTCGCCTCTGGTCTTACTGAATGCATCGTAAGTATGTGAGGGCGCAACAGAAAGGCCGTTTGATTGATATGTATCTTCTTCGTGAACGAGTTTGCACTGACCCCAGATTATTGATCCTGAGAGCTGTGCAAGATGAAGCAATCCCATATAGCTTATATCTAAGCAGACACGGCCTTCTCTCGGCACAAGATACGCCAGCTTTGATGCTGGATTTAAAGTTATTCCGATAGCCGCTATATTTATTAGCGCGTTCTGTGCCGACTGAAGATTAGACATTGCCACCTTAGCCAAAAAATCATTGTTTTGAAATGCTTGTATAGCAAACTGACTTTCTTGCGCCCATGTTATCGATTGATCCGAAATTGAATCATTAAATATATCCGCTTGATTTTGAACAAACTCAACAATGTTACTCATATCGTCCCCATTAATTAATCGTTTCAAAAACTCAAACAAAGTATATATTGCATGTTCCGAAAAATCAAACTATAATTGTAAAAAATAACGGGGTATAGCATGAAACGACGAGAACTAACGAACGCAGTAACAATTGACGAGTATATGACGAATTTGCAATCAGGCGATGACAAAATGTCTATACGACAAATAGCAAAAATCGTCGGGCTCAGTAATCACGCAATGTTTCGACGCATAAATAGAGACAGGGACACGTCGCATGAGGGCAGCATTGGCCTCGATAATCTGCGTGTAGTCGATATTGATGAGCACAAGAGAAAGTCCGGCGGTAAGAAAAAAATGGCCATGGTAATTATCGTAAAAGAGTGGGAAACATAATCATGCGAGAGATAAATAAATTAATAGTTCACTGCTCAGCAACTAAGCCAAGCATGAATATCGGCGTTGATGAGATACGTCGGTGGCACGTAGATGAAAATGGATGGGATGATGTCGGTTATCACGTAGTAATAAAGCGTAATGGGTATGCTGAAAAGGGGCGTAAACTTAGCGTCGTTGGCGCTCACTCATACGGGAACAACGGCGACAGTATTGGTGTTTGTCTAGTCGGCGGAATAAGCGAGTCTGGGGAGCCTGAATGCAATTTCACGTTTGCTCAGTACGGAACGCTGTCAGCATATATTTCAACGTGTATAGACAGGTTTCCGAACATTAAAGTTATTGGGCATAATCAAGTGAGCGAAAAGGACTGTCCGTGTTTCAATGTTGAGTCATTCGTCGAGAGCATTAAATAATGGGAATACTTAGCAAGCTTTTCGGATCACAAAAAATAATTGACGCGGGTATTTCCGGCATAGATAAGGCTTTCTACACAGAAGAAGAGCGAGCCGACAATATAGCAAAAGGTATGACACTAAAGGCCATGCTTCTCAAAGCTTACGAGCCCTTCAAAATAGCTCAGCGGTTCCTTGCATTGATTTACGGCATACCTTACGTAACGGCATGGTTTGGCACGTTCGCTGCCTCGTTCTTTGTTGATGTTAGCGTGCAAATGGAATTGCTTAAAAACTCAGATATGGCAACGGCAAATCTTATTATTCTTGGGTTTTATTTTGGCGGCGGTGCTGCTGAATCGATTTTCAAGTACAAGGCAGTTAAATGAAAGCACTAGCACTGGCACTGGCACTAATATTCACACTATCATCGTGCGCGACTAAACCATGCCCGATTATAAACACCGACGGCATCATTGACGCTTTCGATAAATTCGAGTTCGATTTTAAAAACAACTACGCATAGAGAGAAAACAAAATGTTAGACGTACAATCAAAACTAGCTGCACTTGAATCAGAAATTGAAGCTCTGATGAACACCCGCGAAAAAGAAATTGAGCTTGAAAAATCGGCGGCTTCACGCGTCGAAAAAACAACAGCAAGAATAGAAACGGTTAAAGCAGAGAAATCTCTGTATGAGAGTTTCTCTGAGTGCCTGCAAGCGCAGCAAGACGAGCACGACAAAGACCAAAAAGATCTGCGTGAAAGTCTTCACACGCTAAGAATTAAAGCGATTGGCGGCGATCCAGTCACTGGCACCGACATTGACGATATTGCAGTTATTGCTGGATTCGATTTAGATGATGACGTGGCGACAGGAGAATCCCCGCCTGAAGACATGAGTTTTGTAGAAACCTGATACAATAAATCACTACTTACCGGTCGCGGGCATTATTAATTTAGTCAACCCACTTTCGGCAAAAAAACCTGATCTGATCAATCAGGTTTTTTTTCGCCTAAAATAAATACGATAGCGCTTGTGTGTTCCAATTAATCAAACTATAGTTAAGTTAATCCAACGAAACAAGGCGATTCGAGATGAGCAACACAACAGTTATTGGACATACTAACTCTGAGGTCACCATAGGCTGCGTAGTTTCAGAACTCATGCGCGGGCCAAAACCAAACTTCAATGTAGTAGATTGTGATTTCATAAAATTGTACGTGTCAAGATCTTTTGGGACTAGATACGTACCGATCGACGAGCATTGCAATGAAATATTGTCAGAGCTTAAATTTCAATCTGGAGATAAATGATGATATTAGAACTAACTGAATCAGAGAAGAATTCAAAAGAAATTCTTGTTCGTCGGGAAATAAAATCAGCGAGATTAGCGTCAGGTATGACGCAAAAGCAGATAGCACAGTCTGTCGGAATAACTCAGAATAGGTACAGCAAATATGAGGCCGCATCTTGTGAACTTCCATTTCACATAGTATCGAGCCTATGCGATCTACTAAACATTAAGATATTAGCAAAGGAATCATCATGAAATCAAAAGAGTTCATTAAAAAACTTGGTTTTAAAAACAAGGACTGCATGTCTGCAATGTCAGCCTGGGATGAATGTATGAACGCAGATAAAATGCTATGCATTGCAAAAAAACAGGGTATAAATATACGCACACTTACGCTAGCAAAGGGTTTATGTGCTGAAACAGTAGTTCATCTAATGAAAGATCGTCGAAGCGTCGATGCGGTTTACATGTCGATAGCATTCGGATTGGGTCATATTACAGAAGATGAACTTAAAGTTTATGCTTATGCTGCTTATGCCGCTATTACTTATGCTTATGATTTTGCTTATTCTTCCTATGCTTTTGCTTCTGATGCTGCGGCTGCTTATGCGGCTGATGCGGCGGCTGATGCGGCTGATGCGGCTGATGCGGCTGATGCTGATGTTGACAATTATTATTTTGCTGAAAAAGTAAATAAAATTAAGTGCGCAAATATATGCCGAGAAATAATCTCTTTTGGATCTTTGAATATAGTCGAGAAATCATCATGAAAATTAAAGATACTGTTGTTGCATTTTTTGCTTGGTTTTTATTGACATGTACGGCAGTTGCCATCACTGACGCGTACGTTTCAGGTCAATTCATCGAACATGGGGTTGAATCTAATGACATTTAAAACACTAATTACTGACCGGCATGGTGACATATTTTACGTTTCGTATGGCCATTTTTGCGAGTCATCAGGTAAAATTGACGGTCTAAAAATTGACGGTACTGAAACTGATGATACGTCGCTATCATCAGAGCAGTATATGCTAGTCGTAGATGCGATAACTTCAAACGAATCACGATACAATATTGACGAAGATGTTGCTTGCGGCGTTATCGATGCTGAAGCGTCAGAAATGCAGCGGGAGGAATTGTATTTTGAGTCATCGTGAAACTCTTCAGTGGGATAGATACTGTGCGAGTGTCGGCTGACTGTAGTACAATGACTCATGAGCGACTTTAGCATAAAATACTGGATAGATGAGATAAACGAAAATCTTGTTAATGACGATTTAGACGTTGTTAGTCTTGATCTCGTAGCATTCTCAGGATTTCTTGATATATTCATTCGTCGGGAAACCGGCCTAGATGGGCCAGAAAAATACGAGATATTCTCTAAAAGAATAGGCGAGGCTCTTGATAATGTTCGCGGTTGTGTTCTAGCGAAACTTGAGCCGACGGACAAAATCTTAAACGCGGTCGGTGCCGTTGCGCGATCTGTACGAACAAAAAAAGTGGTCACTATCGCCGTTGATACGCTGCACTACATACCGAAATAACAATAATAATCTCTCTGCTTTGCCGCCTTAGTGCGGTTTTTTTACGTCTGTATTAAATTAAAAGTTGCACTTTTTGGTACGGATGCTATAGTTAAATTACACCAACGCAACGGAGTAATCGAAATGAGCAGAGAACAACTTGAAGATGAAATCAAAGCAAAGCTAGAAGCGCTTAAAGCCATTGCTGACAATTTCGATAACTTTTTGAACGAGAAATCATCATGAAAATTACCCTGTTTTTTGTAGTAATTACAATTTTAATTATAGTAATTTTAATGTCAAAATCAAAAAACATAGACGAGGTTAAAGACTGATGCAAATATCTAAAGAGCAGTTAAAATTTAAGCGTCACGATTGGTTCAAACGGTTTCAAGTTGCGCGCGCTGAGCCGGGATATCCCGACAATCCCAAAGTTGACGTTCCAAAAAACCGAGCAAAAATTGACGAATCAGAAATGCGTTTTCGTCGTGAAACTGAAACAAACTTGGAAAATTATCATGTTTGATCTAATTGATTTGTCTGATATCGAGCGAGTAAATTTAGAAAAATGGCGCATCGTACGCAACGCAAAAAGAGCAAACGCGCTTAGATCTAAAGGGGCTGACGTACGGTGGTCTCCTTTTTACAACGCGTGGATTTGCAAATGAAATTAATCAGATCAACTATAATCATGTCGTTCGCTGTTATTGTCGTTCTAGTGTGTCAGCACTACGCATCAATTCACGCTAGCGACATCAGTATTAAATTCAGCGACGGGCTTTTGTGCGTCGGCAAAAACGTTAATGAGCGGATGATGACGAAATGATAAATATTTTCATCCTAATTCTAACTGTGTCATACCCCATTTTACGTCGTCACGATGAGTTTGACGTTGCAATCTGGACGCCGGCGGGTAGATTCATTCCCGATTATAGAGGCGCATGAAAGCGCAGAATGAGTAAATTGAATTAGGCCACATTTAATTTCAAATTAACTTGCGTGTTCCAAATAATCAAACTATCATTAAGTTAATCCAACGCAAACACAAACCAAAGGCGGCAAAAAATGACTAACGAAATGATTCAGAATGACCAAGAATTCATCGATTCATCTTACGATTTATTCATGAAGAGCTGCCAAACTATTGAAGATTTCGCATCAGAAAACGGGCTAACAACAAAAGAAATGCGAATGATTGTAGGCAAAAAATTAACTAAAAAATCAACAACTTTAGCCGGAGTTTAATTATGTATTTAAGCGAAAATGAAATTAGAGATAAATATCCTGACGCAAGTATCGGAAGCGGCGTATACATTGAAAGTAGCGTATACATTGAAAGCGGCGTAGTCATTGAAGGCGGCGTATACATTGAAAGCGGCGTAGTCATTGAAAGCGGCGTATACATTGAAAGTAGCGTATACATTGAAAGTAGAGTATACATTGAAAGCGGCGTAGTCATTGAAAGCGGCGTATACATTGAAAGCGGCGTGGTCATTGAAAGCGGCGTAGTCATTGAAAGCGGCGTGGTCATCGGAAGCGGCGCAAGTATCGGAAGTAGCGCGGTCATCGGAAGTAGCGCAGTCATCGGAAGTAGCGCAAGTATCGGAAGTGACTCACAAATCGCAAGTATCGCAAGTATCGGAAGCGGCGCAAGTATCGGAAGTGGCGCAGTCATCGGAAGTATCGCAGTCATCGGAAGTAGCGCAGTCATCGGAAGTAGCGCAGTCATCGGAAGTAGCGCAGTCATTGAAATTAAAGCGAGGATAGGGGTCGGTCGAAAAAATATTACTAAAAATATCGTGATATTAGGTGTTGGATCAAATAAAAACATAACTGCATTTAATTGCGACGATGGATTAGTCGTAACAATCGGATGTCAAAATAAATACAGGGGTAGGGGCATTGATGATATGAGAATCGAAGTTGCTAAAAAATACTCATCTGATCATCCGTATTTTGCAGCACTAGATTTTATCGAGTCATGGCACAAATCAACTACATAGCTCAAGTGGTAGAGCAGCGTTCTCCAACACCGAAGGTTGTAGGTTCAAGTCCTACCTGATATGCCAAACGTCTTAGTCGCCTAGTGCGGTTTTTTTTCGTCTGTAGTAAATTAATTAAACTAATAATGTAATATCGCTTGCATAATTAACATATATGTATAATAATAGGTCATCGAAGAAAAACACACAAACAAACAAATAAGCGAGGACGAAATGTTAAATTTATCAAACGTATCAAAAGAAGTTTTCGGTATTGAGTCAATCGTTTCACTAACAGACGATTTTAATACATGCTACGAATGCTCATTTGAATATAACGGAGAGACAGTAACTTTGCAAACAAACAAAAGATACAGCAACGCAGTCGCTATATCCGGTGACAAGTCAGAGTCATCAAACTGCATTCATGATGCTGCGTCAAAACTTAAATTTGCTCTGGATTATGTTCATGTCGATAGCGATGATATTTCTTGTTTTTTAAAGCCATGCACTACTTATAATCACTAAGGAAAAGAATAATGAATCTTAAGCAAGCAATACGCGAAGCTGGGCACACAGGGAAGTCCTGGGCGGCTACTCAAGGAATAACACCCGTATACGTTAGCGTTATGAATAAGAAAGGCGCAATCGTCGTTTACGGAGTTGTATACACTAAGACTAAATTTACGGTGAGCAAAAAATAATTACAGAGTATGGTTAGTGCGTTTTTTTCTTCTACAGTAAAGTTATTTGCATTATATGCAAGCATACAGGGCATAATAAAACATGAAAACTATATCTATTTACGAATTTAAAAAACTAATTGCTCGCGACGATTGGCAACGCGAGCAAGAGCATGAAATTTTAGACAGTCTCGTTATTGAGACCGAGGAGTGGATCAACGAAAATGAAGGTCTTGGTCTGATTGAAACTAATAAAATTATGGGATCTGCATGCAAAACATCAACACTTCTCGGGGTTAAGATAAATTACAATGAGGGTTTCAGTTACAACGAATTCGATTCAAGCTCGCTTACTTATGGGACGGAGGGGCTGTTCGAAGTCTGGTGTATTGAAGGTATAACTGTTGTAGATGAAGATGGCGACACGCTCGACGTTTACGATCTCGCAGAACATCTAGATTTAAACTTTAGCTGTATAGATTATAGTTGGCTTGAGATAGCGAATAGACGGCAGCGATGTGTGAGTATATAGTTCATGAATAAAAAAGGCCTTGAGTTATTAGCCCAAGACCTTTAAAATGGTTTCATTGCCTAGCGAAGTTAGAGCTTCTTGGGTAAACAGTACAGAAACTACGGTTCAGCCCTTCAAGGCACATAAGTATTATACCTAAGTTTTTACTGTTTTCCAAGACCCTCTAACTTCTCTGTCATCGCTTGTAATGCGGTATCGAGCGTTAAATCATATTCCGGTCTGTTCGGACAATAAGCGAACAAAAACCATCAACCCACAGCCAACCAAACTATTTCACGGATTGAAAATAGACGGCGATTTCGGAAAAATGGACTATAGTCTCACTTTGACTACCGACGACGAGCTGGAGAGTACTACTCCCATAAAGCTGTAAATCACTAGCAGGCATGATCAGTAAGCCTAGTGACCTACCAGTAGGGAGAAAGAGGAAAACTATGGGAAGAATTTGAGAAATGGTGACTTTATGGTAAGAAAAGAGTATTGGGATAAGTCAATAGATATTATAGAATTTTGCAATGAACAAGAACTTAAAATACTTTCAATGCAGGCATCAAAGGAATTGAATAAAAGAATCGATAGATATATAGGAAAATTTGACGCTGATGATAGTTATAGCGCCAAGGTTGATAAGAGAAAGGCCAAAGACGCGGCAATTAAAAAGAATATGAGGGTTTAGTCATGCCTTGGTTCTCTGGGTCAGGTTTACGCCTCCTTGTGGGATTCAGGATGGATAGAGCAAGATAGAAAAAGTGAGGATATATGCAACTAAGACCGCATCAAGAAAAAGCGATTGAAATGTGCCGCGCATCAATAAAAATGGGTATGAACCGTCCTGTAATCGCCGCCACAACTAGCTTTGGCAAAACTATCACTGCGGCTCAGTTAATGAAGAACTGTCAAGATAAGGGCAAAATAGGCTGGTTCTTTTGCGATAGAATAAAATTAGTAGAGCAAACAATTAAAACATTCAAAGCCATGGGAATTGATTTTGGTGTCAGGCAGGCTGATCACGAGTTGAGAAACCCTAATTCTACTGTGCAGATATGCAGTGTTCAAACTGTTCAAGCTATGGTTGATACTCATCAAGGCCGGTTGCCTGACATGGATTTTGTTATTGTCGATGAGTGTCATATCCAGCATAAATTGATTAGGCGAATAGCGGAAGAATTTAACAGTGTTCCGATGATTGGATTATCTGCAACTCCTTACTCTAAAGGCCTTGGTACTATTTACAACAATTTGATTGTGCCAATTACGGCTATGGATTTATTGAAAATGGATTATCTTTGCCCCGTTCGGTACTACGGCGGTGCCCATGTAGATCTATCTAAAATAGGTTCTAGTGACCGAAATTCATATCGAGATAAAGATTTAGTTGAAGCTACCGACAGGGACTGTGTAAAGCTCACTGGCGGGATAATAAAAAACTGGCTAGCTTTGGCTGAAGATTCACAGACTATCGCATTTAGCCCTTCCCAGGATCACTCTAAGTTCCTTGTTAATGAGTTCAATAAGGCGGGCATAAAGGCGATGCACATAGATTGCTATACAGACACAGAAGAGCGTGAGGAATTATTTAGAGGTCATGATGCTGGTGAGTTTAAGATTTTATCATGCTCAAGGCTGCTCAATACGGGCTACGATGCACCGCAAGTTCGATGTTTGATTGACTGTTTTCCAACAAAGTCAATCACCACGTATGTTCAGCGATTAGGCCGCATAATGCGCACGTCACAAGGTAAGGATTACTCTATATATCTTGACCATGCGGGTAATTTTGAGAAGTTTGGGCGGGCTGAGGAAGTGGTCCCAGATGCCCTGCATGACGGGGAGTCAGCACATGACGAACGCGAGCTCACGAACGAAACAAAAGAAAAGAAAGAGGCCAAATTAAGTGAATGCCCGCAGTGTTTTCAAATGATGAAGGGTGTTAAGTGCCTGTCATGCGGGTATGTTATTCCGATGTCTAAGCAAATGGAAGACGACGGCACGATGCTGGAGGAGATTGAGGATACCGGAAGCAAAGCGAATAAGGTTACATCAAAAGAGGATAAAGAGGCTTTCCTTGCTGAGCTCAGGTTACACGGGAAAAGCAAGGGATATAAAGACGGATGGGCATCTAATCAGTATCGTGAGAAATTTGGAGTGTGGCCGAATAAAATACAAAAAGTCTTAGTTCATGCTGTAAGTCAAGAGACAAAAGGTTGGCTTCAGCATCAAAATATAAAGAGGGCTAAGTCGCGATGATAGAGAAAAGCTGCATAGATGAAATTCTCAGAAGAATAAATATCGTTGATGTCGTAAATTCTAGAGTTGACCTAAAGAAAATAGGAAAAAATCATCATGCGCGATGCCCCTTTCATGATGAGAAAACGCCATCTTTTACTGTCGCAGAACACAAACAAATGTTTTACTGCTTTGGCTGCGGCGCGGCCGGAGATGTCATTGGATTTTTAGTCAAATATGACAATTTAAATTTTGTAGAAGCCGTTAAATCACTTGCTGTAAATTGCGGTGTTGATATAGATGACAGCAATCATCGAGCAGTAGCGCCAAGAGCTATAATTGAGCAGTACAAAGAAGATTCGGCAATAGTTAAGATTTATGAGTATGACTCAAGCGAAGAAAAGAACATAAATTACGAAGATAAAAAGCGATATAGGTTGGCGGTTGCAAGAATCAAAGGTATTGAAGATAAATTTGGTTTTTTTAATGCTTAAAAAGGCGGGTGATGTAAGGTGATAATAACAGCGATCGACTTAATAATTAACTGCGTATCAACTGTCGTGTTTGCTGTGATTTTCGTCGCGTATTTACTGCACGCTAATCCGCTGCGGCCAAAAATCGAGGCGTTGGCGATTGGCATTATGTGCGTAATTTTCGCAGCAAAAGCGACTGGAATTATGTTTAATTAAAGTTTGACAAAGTGGAACGGTGCTAGTATATTTGATTCATACCAACCGCAAAGGCGCTTCGAGATGAAAACTTTAGCTGAACGATTGAATATGAAAGAAGGTGAGTTTGAGTCAGGGATGGCTCAAGTTGTCTTAAACAAAAAAGGGATGAATATACCTGATTTATGCGATGCGGTTGATACCCATCTAGCTGATATTTGCATTTATGATTCTGACGAAGTTTTTGCAATATCCAGCATTTTATATGATTTCAACGCTAGAAACGCGCAGTTCCCAGGAGAAATGACATTTTGGTTTGATGAATCATGAGACTTGACGAAAATAAAATGGTCTGGTCGAAAGGGCTGTAAAAAATGGTTTAACAGGAAGGGTGGTAAATTATGAACGAAGAAGAGATTAA
>Ga0222631_1000499_pt1 | contig 11055 bp, 33 predicted proteins | sample AntAcemetagenom5_FD_179826 | JGI IMG/M metagenome (GOLD analysis project Ga0222631, IMG submission 179826) | Saline water microbial communities from Ace Lake, Antarctica - #5 | ecosystem: Environmental > Aquatic > Non-marine Saline and Alkaline > Saline | place: Antarctica: Ace Lake | collected... | reverse complement strand
TAAAGTATTCATAAACTCTCTCTCTTATTTTTTTATCTGGAGATTCAAGTGCAAAAGCCATAGCCCTTGCGATAGGGTTTATTGCGTACAATACCCAAAACATTTTTTCATTCTTTGTATGCTGTTCTCTATGGTGTTCTATGCAAAGTGGGACTGTAAAGATATCACAAGGTTTCATTCCTATTCCTGCTCCAGAATACCTTATGTGTGCTGACTGAACATCTTCTCTCCTGCAAATTAAGCAAGGTTGTTGAGAGATAAACATTAAATGTTTTCTACTCCTTAATGGATTTATATTCTGATACATCTATACCAAACTCCTCTAGTAATTGTTCTGACCTTAACTTGTATATTGTTTCTTGTTTTCCCCCATCATTTTTTCTATCTTCATTAGTATCAAAAATCAACCCTTGCAATTTAAGTTCAGTAGTTCTTGGTCTAATAGTCAAGATACTTACTTTTAAAATATTTGATAATTCAGAACCAATTAATCCTTTTGGCTCTTTATATAATTCAATCAATATTTGCTTGTGCAATCTCCCTAGATTTTTATTGGTTTCATTTGCACTTGCTATTGAGTTTCTATGACCTCTATGTCCTGCTTTGTAAGGATAGATATTTTTGAAATCAAATTCATTTTGCATTTAATTTACCACCTTTGCTCTTTGTATTATTGTAACAATTTGACTATTGTAGCCCTTGTAATGACCTTTGGGAATAAATTGCAAATTCATATAAGAACCTAATTTCCAAGCATTAGATTTTAAATCATTATTTCTAAAGTAATCATATTCTTTAAAGCCATAAAAAATATCTCCAAATTTAAAAACATTTAGATAAGCGATTGGTTCAATTTGATCTCTATCATAATCACTTATTTGTTTTCTTTCTATGTATTTAACTCTTTGAACAATTAATTTGGACATTATTTTCCTTCCTGTTTTTGTATTTTTCTAATCCACCAGCTTCTAGGACTTGCACCATATTGAACTGCATCTTTTTCAAAATCAACAGTTTTAAACTTTGCTTTTTTAAGTTTTTTATTTACATATTCCATAACCTTAGAAAAATCGGAATCGTCTTTTCTTCTAAAAGTTTTTCCTACAGTACCAAAAGGTAAAAAAATAACCATGTCCCATATTGGTTGAATACCCCAGCCACAGTATCTCAGGTCATTTACTCCTTCTTGTATTTCAACTTCAGCATCAATACCTTCTAATTCAAATTTTTTTGTGGTTTCGTTGTATTCAAACTTACTTGGACTATTTTGCATTGTGTAAGTATATTTTGTTTCCATTTTAGTTTCCCTCACTATAAAATTGGTCAGACATACCAGCATTAAAATAAGTTTCGTGTCTTTTAACGGCAAAGGCACAATCCCAACATATATCTTGTTTTTTTTCTTGAGATTCAACAATAGCTAGATTAATTTTATCTTCTTGACACTCACTGCAAACAAACTCTTTTTTTGTAGTTTTAATCATTTTAGTTTTTCCTTATTTAGTTATGAGTTGATTATAATTATTTTCTCTTAAATTAAAAGCAAATAATATAAAATAATATAAAATAATATTGCTAAAAAGTCAGTAAAATAAAGGTTTTTTACAAAAAGCCAGTAAAATAAGGGTTTTTGACTAAAATTATTATATATATAAAGTGTAATAAAAAATAATAAAAAATATTATTAAATGCTTTACTTTTTTTACAAAATGAACGATAAGTACCCATAACAAAAAAAGGAGAAATAAAATGATAAGAATAAACATACTAACTTACGATAAAATAAAAGTTAAATCTTTTAACACTTTAGATAAACTTCTTGATTATTGCTTGAGTGAATTTAGCTTTTTAGTTGGAACTGACTATTCTGGTTTTGTAAATTCAGCAGAAGAACTTGCTATTAAAATTTGGAATACTAATGTTGGTCAAACTTTAAAAACAGATGCTGGTCACATTATTGCTGTTGCGGGAAAAAGTCGTGCAGGAAAACATTTTGTACTTTAGAAAGGAAAAAAATAATGCCTAAAAAAAAAGTAATAACACTTGAGCCAAAGATAGATACTGACACATTAGAAAATGGGAGTGTTTATATGTTTCACAATACTCAAGTTAATATCAATCTATTTGTTAATGCAAATGGTTTTGATGATGCCTGTGATAAATTTGATTTATGTATGTTTGAATATAGAACAGATTGGGAAATATTTTTAAAATGTGGAACACAACCTATTGGAGAACGAAATGAACAATAACACAAAAAAACAAAAATCAGGTATAGTTGATGAAAATATTGGATATTCCAAATTCAAAAAAACAAAAACTTATATCCTTAGAGTTGATTATCATGTTACTGCAAAAAACAAAGAAGATGCTGATAGACTCGTAGATGATAATTCTGGTATTGAAAAAATTGCATTTAAAGAGGGATATGGCTCTACTCATTTAGAATCTGTTGAAGTTGATGATTACTCAACAAGTGAAGATGAATTTAATCAATTTAAAATAGAAAAAATAGCAGAATGTGTTCCAGATACTTACAAAGATGATAATGGCGAAGAAATTCAAGATTATGAATTTGGGGAGTGGAGTCCTAATGAATTTGATTATAAAAAAAATGAAGATGGATCAGATATTGTATGATTAAATATTTACTTGAAATTAAAAGCGATATGGTGTATAAAATATTTTCAGGAGTGAACAATCCTCCTATTCTTGATAGGTGGAATTGGTTAGTAGTAATACCCCAGCAGTTCAACAGAATAGCAAATCCTTGCTCTCTCCTGACTGTGTTAGTTCCACCTGTCTTTCTTCCCAAATTTATTATTAAAAATTATTTACTTATAATTAAAAATAATATAAAAAAGATAAACATTAATAAAAAAGGAGAAGTATGAACATCAAGCCAGTCAAAGAAAAAATGAAAATGTTACAGATTCCTGTAACGGAAAAACAATTTGAATCTTTAAAAGAGAAAGCAGAAAAAGAAAAAAGAAGTCTTCCTAATCAATTAAAGGTAATACTAGAACCTTATATGAAAGTTAAATAATGGAATATCTGATAGTAACATTAATTATATTATTGGTATTAAATCTTTTTAACAAACAGAAAAGAAATACAGATATTGATGAAAAGTTATTATCAGTTCGTAAAGACATGGAAACTTGGTTCGCTTACATGACTGACTATATGAAAGAAATACATAACCATGAAAAATTAATACTTGAAGCGAAAGAGTCGGTCAATATGCTTAACGCACACTTTGTTATGACAAATTCAGAGTTAGACAGACACTTTCCTACTATGAATACAACACCAATAAAAAGACCAAAGTTAACAATCGTACAATTAAAAAAGAAAGTTGATAAATTAACAAAAAAGGAGAAAATGAAAGATGACGAACCTAAATAACAAATCTGAAAGAACAGAAGATCAGGGTATTTTTGAACAAGAAATGGGTAAGTGGTTAAGAAAAACTAGATTGAGTAGTAATTTGATTAATCCAATAACTAAAAAATCTAAATTTGTATCACTATCTAAATTAGGTCAACATTTGGGAGTTACATTCCAACAAGTCCAAAAGTATGAAAAAGGTCGTAATTGTATTGGTCTATATAAATTTAGACAATGCTGTGTATTTTTTAATAAATGTCCTAGAGATGTTCTTGAGGTTGTTGAAGTTGAGGTTCTAAGAAGAAAACAAGAACCTTTTATTAAAATTAACGAAGTATCATTTGCAGATAGGTATTGTAATGAAAAAGAAGATTAATATCTTTGATTTAATGAAAATAGCTAGAAAAAATAAGCCGATTAAATCAGGGATTGTTAATATGGTAAAAATAAAAATAACTAGAAAAGGAGAAACAAATGAAAATAATACTAGAGGTCACTCTTGAAAATAGAGTTGAAACAATAATCGGAAAAGACCATCAGGATATTGCAAATCAATTTTTTAATAATTTTGCAGATTCTTTAGATGGGGTTACTCAATGTAAAATATATGAGGTAGATACACCACAACAATTCGCAAGTTTTGGTGGGAATGAAACTTGTATTGAGTCATTAAAACATTTAAGACAAGGAATAATGCCAGGGGGTAAGATATAATGAGATTATTATTTGTATTAATTTTGAGTATTTTATTGTCTAATTGCTCTACTATTAAACCACTAATAAATCCCGAAACATCTAAAGACAAATATAATGGAAATGTTATTGCTGGTAATTATTGGAAAGATTTACAAGTTTGTAATTATATATTTGAACAAAATACTGGTAAATTAGCAATTTTTACTGACAAAAAAAATATTATTTACAAATGTATGAATGATTATGGGTATTCAATTTTAAGATAAATTGTGTATAATAATCAAGATAAATATTAACTAAAAAAGGAGAAACATGACTAATAAAGAAAATGAAAACCCACTATCAATTCAACTGTCTGCACTACAAAGCCATATATATAAATTTGTAAATAGAATAGAGGGAGATGATTTTTCGGTAGGGTTAATAGATGAAATTAAAAATAATTTAAAAGCTATTGACTCAAACTCCGAAAGTCAAAAGTTAAATCCAGAACATTTTGATAAACTTATAAAATTTGCTATGGAAATTTGCAAGAAAATACAAAGGTATAGCGAATATATGAGTAATCTTAATATTAGATATACAAGTCCCAATGCCAATAAAAATCTACTAGACAGAATGTTAGATGAGTTTAAATTAGAAGAAGTAAATTTAACTGTTCAGCTTCCAGAGGGTTCTGTGATTAAAAAAGAAAAAGGAAAAGAGGAAAAATAATTTTACTTTGGTAGGATATAATATATAAATAAATACATAACAAAAAAGGAGATAAACAATGACACTAGACCAAGCCATAAAGATACAAAGTATTGTTGATAAAAGAGCAACAGCTTTTGACACTTTGGAGTTTTTAGATGAAGAAAGATTTTCACAATCCAAACAATCTATGACTAGATATGGAGATATGCACCTAGATCACTTTTTCAGAGTGTGTGCTAGTGAAATACTTGATGATCCATATATTGAAGATGCCATTAAAATGGAAGTTCCAAAAAATATAACAGAAAAAGAAATGTTTGATCGTGTTAAAGAAAAAATAATCAAGGAGTTTTTTCATGCAAATAATTAAAGAAGATTTTAAACATAGTTTTAGTTCTGTAACTAAATTTTCAAGAAGTCCTTGTGAGTGGATATGCAATTATGGCTTAAAGTTAAGAAGTCCTAGTAATGCGTCTATGACCAGAGGTAATTTGTCAGAGTTTGGTGCTTATTATAAAATTAAAAGAGGTATGCAACAAAAAGACGACAAGGCATTTGCTAAATTGATTAAACACAGATTTAAAAAGTTTAAATATCTAAATGCCGAAAAAGAAATAGATAATGCTATTGAGTGTGCTAAACAATTTGAAAAAGTCTTATACGAAAGGCAATTAAGAAATATAGTTGGCTATCAATCAGAAATGGTAAAAAATTTAGATGGTTTAAAATACCCAGTTAGATGTTTTACTGACTTTGAGTTTGAAAATATTATTGTTGATGCAAAATCTACAATGAGAATGCCAAGCTATCCAAAAGCAGATCATTTAAGACAACAAGCATTATACTCAAAACTATATAACAAACCTACTGCATTGTTATATGCAACACCAAAGAAAACAATGTTTTATGAATTAAATGATAGTGATATAGAAAATGGCTTTAAAGAAATATTTAATCACTTTAAATCTTTAGAGAATTTTATTATAAAGTGTGATAATAATTTAGAGGAAGCAATTAAAATTACCCCTTTAAATACAGATCCCAATCCATTTGCTTGGGATATTAACATAAAACAGGAGGCAGAAAAAGTATGGCGAAAATATCAATAAGTAAAACAGATGATTTAATGTTCAAGTTATCTCAAAAATTTCCAGAGAAAGATATTCAATGGAGAGTTCAAAGACTAACAAAAGATGGGACTGCTGGTATGGCACTTGCATATATCAATGTTAGACAAGTACAAGACAGACTCAATGAAGTTATGGGTTCTGGTTGGCAGTCTAAACATGAGGTGTTTGGTGCAAAAACAATTTGTCATTTGGGTTTATTTTTAGATGACAAATGGGTTTGGAGGTCTGATGGTGCTGGAGATACACAATTTGAAGCAGACAAGGGTGCTATTTCAGATAGTATGAAAAGAGCAGCAGTATCTTTTGGTATAGGTAGGCATTTATATGACTTGCCTAGCATTTGGGTTAAGTGTCAATCAAAGGAGAGTGGTGGCAAGTTTTATTTTCAAAAATTCACCGAAAACCCTTGGGATAAAGTAAGACAACAAATGAGTGATTTTAGTTAATTAAGATGATTCAATGATTGTTGAATGCCTATTAGTTATCTTGAATTTAAACTAAATAAGGAGATCGCACATGAAAATACTTTTGGAAAAGATGATAAAATTCGTAAGCAATATAACGAATATATTAAACAAATAAAAAGAAAGGAGGAAAAAAATGCTAGAGAAACCGATATACTTTAATGTTTATAAAGTTGAGAGTGAAAACCCAAAAGCACCGACATTTAGTTGGAATGGATTTACTGTCAAAGAAGATATAATCATTAAAGCAGGAACAAAAATTGATATGACATTTTGGGGTAATTCCACAAATCAAAAAGATGGAAAACCAAACCCACACTTAAAAATATCAAATCATGTTCCAAAAGAAGCTGGTGCTAATGGAGATGTTAATTATCCGACTAAACAACAAGTTGTAGATAGAGATAATAAATATCTTGATGATGACATTAACTTTTAGTATGGTATTTGTGGGGTTAAGATAATCTAAAAATTATTTCTACCCCATAATCCTCTATTAAAGGTTGTAATGAAATACTTGATAAAACTGTGGAAATGTGATAATGTAGGTCTAATCTCTCAATTATTATGGGAGAGTAAAAATGTAGATGACCTAATACAACAGGTTTCTAAAAGTTTGCCAAAAGGTATTAGGGCAACCATAGAGGTAGAAAATGTTAGACGAGAAAGTGAGAAACCTCGTTGAAACACTTGACCAGAAGCATAATGAATATGTTAAAAGCATATATACTTTTGGGAGAGTTACTCCAATCGCTAGTCAAAAAGCTAGTGAATATCGTGGGGTTCAACGAGAAATAGTTAGAACTGAAAATAATAATATTATTATTAAATAGGTTTTAATTAAAAATATTTAGAGTTAATAGAAACTAATAATAGTTGATAAGGATTTCTATACCCTAAATAAAAATATAACAAAAAAAGGAGATAAAATGAACGAACACACAACATTTGTATTAAATACAGAAGAAACTTTCAACAAGTTACAAGAAGCATCAGAAAAAAAAGCAGAATTGCTCTTTAGGTATAGAAAGCTAGAAAAGTCTGAAAAGATTATATTAGCAAAACTTAAAAACGAATTAAGAATTAATCACGATAAAATTACACAAGTTGAACTAACTGATAGTGCCTATAGAGAACCAAAGTATAAAGAGTGGTTAATAGCTTTTACACAAGCTGAAAAAGATTTTACTATAGCCAAAGATAATTATAATAATTTAATATCCCTAAAAGATATGCGAATAACAGAGGAAAGTTCGGCTAGATACCTAATAAACAAAAAATAGCTTAAATAAGCTACTAATACCAACCATTAATAATGCTTTTAATTATTTTATAATAATTTATAATATTTCTTATTAACGCAAAATAGGAGATAAAATGAAAAAATATAACTACAATGAATTAAAAGAAAGAATCCAAAAAGATTATGAAACTTTTAATTTCATTATTGAAAGCAAACACATCTTTAACCGAGAATTTATTGGTTTTAGAAAATTCTTTAAAAATCTTTTAAAAAAAGAAAGTAAAAAGAAAAATGATTGGTTTAATGAAGATAAGCCTGTTACTGAAAATAATTTTAAATTTCATACTCTAGTTCCTTATTTTGAAAGTGTAATTACTGAATATAGAATTTATTTTTGTAAAGAAGTTGTTACTGATTTAAGTATGGCACAACTTTACAAAGATTTTCCAAATCTTAAAGCTGATTATGATTTATTATTATCTTTAAAAGATAAAGTTAGATCAGGCAAAAGACCTAAAGATTTAGAAAAAGATTATGAAGCTGAAAGATTAAGAAAAGCACAAGAAGAAGATAAAGCAACTTGTGGAATCTGTCATGACTATTGGGAATTAGTAGATATGAATGGTCAAAAAAATATTATCGCAGATCATGGTTTTACTATTAAATATGGAAATGGAAGAAGTAATGTTTGCTTTGGTGCAAGATTTGAATCTTGGGAAAAATCATCTAAGTCTAAAATTGAATATGTTAAACAAATATTAAAGCCAACACTTAAAGAAGTTTTAAACTCAAAACCTTCTCAATCAACTGTTGATGCTTTAATTAAAATAGTTGAAGAATACAAAGTTAATATGAATAGTTATTATAAATTACCATATAAAACTATGAGAGAAACTAAACAACCTATATCGCCTGAATATATTTTGTGGGGACAACAAATCGGTTATTCTTTAAACGGAGTTAGAAATATTAACTTATCTTTAATAACTGAAGTATGGTTTGGATATAAATCTACACTTGAGAATGAAATTGTTAGATTTGAAACATCTATTAAGAATTGGGAATTAAAACCGACACCAAGAGAAAGATTAACTCAAAAATGAAATATTATAAAAACAAGTTAAATAAGTATTTAATGCCGACCATTAATAATGCTTTTAATTAGTTTATAATAGTTTATAATATTAGTAATTAACAAAACAAAGGAGAAGAAAAAATGAAAACAATACAAACAAATAAAAAACCAATAAGTTCCAAGCCAATGAAAGTTGATATTAAAAGATTAACTAGCATGGGTTTGTTACCAGATAAAATGAGCCAAGCAACAATAGACGCAATGGAAAATGAAATAATAAGAAAAGGTAAAATAAATTATAAGGATTATATTATTAAACTTAAAAGAACTCCGTTTATGGGTTTGGGTTCAATGATTAGTTATGATTTAATTGCACCAAATAAAACCACTACAAATTTTCTAACACTAAAATTGGCTTTAGAAATTATAAACAAAGCATAAATAAACAGGGGGGAGAAATCCCCCCACAACAGAAAGGAAACTAAATGGTACAAAAACTATTCTTAACAAAACAATACAACCAGCTAGTTAAAAACTTTAAAGAGCAAGATGGTACAAAACAATTCAAAGCTGTGGTAAAATTATTTAATCCCAATGGAGTAGGCACTTGGTATTTATCAGAGTTAAATCCTGATACTAATGAAGCGTTTGGATTGGCTCATATACATGAAAAAGAATTGGGCTATATTAGCATTGATGAACTTAAAAATTTTAAGGGTGCATTTGGTCTTGGTATTGAAAGGGATATAAGTTTTGAAATGAACAAAGTATCTTTGGAGGAGGTGGCATAATGGCAGTATTTATATTTTTATTAATTATTTTAACAGTAATGTTTGTATATGGCATATTAGGAATGATTTTTAAATGGGAAAAATAGCAAACAACTTTAAGAAAAATGAAATAGAAATCTTACACGAGATGTTAAGAGATTATATTTTAGAACAAGAGGTGTTGTATGCACAATCTATTGAAAAAAATTATTATAAACTATTTAATAAACTAACAGAAATGAAAGGATAAAATAATGAAAATAAAAGAACTAATAAAAGGAATAGAACAATACAATAACGATAAGGATAGGTCATGAAGTGTTTTATTTGTGGTGGAGAAGTAATTTGGGGTAATGATTTTGATGCAGAAGATGTATATCCAGATAGTGAGTATCTTATTATGAGTAATTATAATTGTATTAACTGTAATGCTGATTACGAAATAATGCACGGAAAAAAGAAAAATAATGACGAGTAAATTTATCAAAAAATATCTTAAGAATAGAGGTTATTTATAATGATTAAAATGAAAATAAAAGGAATATGGTACGAGGGTAAAACTGTTTATGAGTGTCTATGTAAAGCAATTAAAAAGCCGATTGATATTCATGTAGCCATGAGAGAAGTTTATAAGATGATTGATGAGGTAAGAAAATGAAATTGGAAAAAACAACAAATGAAAGGGTAACTAATGACTAAAAACGATTACTTAATAGAGTTTAATAACTTACTTAATGATGACCAGGATTTTTATAATCAATGGGGTTATAAAAATAAAACAAAGCAATTAAATTCTTTTAATGAATGGCTTTGCAATGTGTGTAATTTTAAACAACAAATGAAAGGTAAAAACTAAAATGAAAACATACACGATTGAAGAAATAAGAGAAGCGGTAAACCTCGTCATTGGCGATAATGGTTCAAGAAGTGATGAAGTCATAGATGTGTTAGAAACTGATGTGGAACAAAATACGAAAGATTATTTAAACAACAAAATGAAAGGTAAAAACAATGATCTATAGAGTTTGTCCTACCTTGGACTTGTTTAAAGATGTTGAAGCAAATTCACCAGAGGAGGCAAAAGCAATAGTTGTTAATGAGTATATGAAGTTTATCAGGTGGAGTAGCCTAGAAAAAAATGGATACAAAGAACTCTTGGCAGATTTTCCGTACATAACAGATCAATGGAAGAAAGATAAAAACAATGACTAAAATAATATGTGAAGAATGCAAATACGAAATACAAGCAGACGAAGATGTAATAGAAACTTTTAACAATGAAGCACTTTGTTCGCCTTGTTATGTAAAAAAAGAAATAAAAGATAATGGTGGTGCATAATTTTAAACAATAAAATGAAAGGGTAAAATAAAATGAAAAAAAATATATTAGTAAAGTTTGATTTACAAATGGGCGATTATCAACATCAAGACATTTGTGTATTTAATAAGAAAAAAAGTGATTGGGGATATTGCAAGGAGTTTTGGGGTATCAATAAAAAAGATGAATTAAAAGAAAATTGTTTTTGGGATAATGAAAGCCTTAATGCAATATCAGTTTATTCGGAAACGGAAATAACAAATGAACAGGCAA
>Ga0222631_1000471_pt1 | contig 11570 bp, 9 predicted proteins | sample AntAcemetagenom5_FD_179826 | JGI IMG/M metagenome (GOLD analysis project Ga0222631, IMG submission 179826) | Saline water microbial communities from Ace Lake, Antarctica - #5 | ecosystem: Environmental > Aquatic > Non-marine Saline and Alkaline > Saline | place: Antarctica: Ace Lake | collected... | reverse complement strand
GGTTATAGATCCAGTGACAGGCAAGAAAGCTTTGACGGAGAGCAAATCTACTATAATTGAAGCTTATAAAAATATAGAAATAAATAGTGTATTAAAAAAAGATTTTAATAATAGATTAAAAAATAATAATATATTAAGGTTCTATTAATGGAAAATGAATATTTAAATCACAGATCTGAAATAGAAAAAATTAATCAAAGAGTTAAGGAGTATCTTTGAAAAAAATAATATTCATTCAAAATTAAAAAAAAATAATCAAAAAATGCTGGATAACAATTTCTGGCAAGATAAGTCAAACTCACAAAAAATAATTAAAGAAAAAAAACTATATGAGGAATTAATAAACTCATATGATAATTCTGTTAAATCTCTAACTGACTTACATGAGTTAAATGAATTAGCTTTAGAGGAAAAAAACCAAGTAATAATTAAAGATGTTTTAGAAAACATTAAAGATTTAAAAAAATTAGCTAAAAAAAATGAAACAAAATGTTTCCTATCAAATGAAACTGATTGTTTAGATAGTTATATAGAAATTCACGCAGGTGCAGGAGGAACTGAAAGTCAAGACTGGGCTGAAATGTTAAGAAGAATGTATTTAAAATGGTCTGTTATAAAAGGTTTTAAGTCACAATTGATAAGTGAGCATAAGGGTGATGAAGCAGGAATAAAATCATCAACAATAAAAATTGAAGGAGACTATGTTTTTGGATGGTTGAAATCTGAGTCTGGTATTCATAGATTGGTAAGAATTTCTCCATTTGACTCAGGTGCAAGGAGACATACAAGTTTTGCTAGTGTATGGATTTATCCTGTGATTGATGAAAATATTGATATTGAAATTATAGAAAAAGATCTGAGGATTGATACGTACAGATCGAGTGGAGCAGGTGGCCAACATGTGAACACAACAGACAGTGCCGTTAGAATTACACACTTGCCATCTAAAATAGTTGTTCAATGTCAAAACGAAAGATCTCAGCATAAAAATAAAGATACTTGCATGAATATGCTTAGAGCAAGACTTTATGATTATGAAATGAAAAAGAGAGAGAAAGAAAGTCAAACAATAGAATCTTCCAAATCAGAAATAGGCTGGGGTCATCAAATTAGATCTTATGTTCTCCATCCATATAGAATGGTTAAAGATAATCGAACTAATTTTGAAAGTTCAAATCCTGACAAGATATTAGATGGTGAAATAGACGATTTTTTAGAAAGTTCATTGTATAAAGTAAAATGATTAAGAGAATAATTAAAATTTTATTAATAACATTTTTAGTTTTAGTTCTAGCAATTTTTTATTTAAGTTTTTTTGGAATAAAAACTGATAAATTTAACAATCAAATTAGAGACAATATTTTAAAGTTTAACAAAAATATCAATTTAAATTTAAATGAGGTTAATTATTTATTAAATCCATATAATTTCACCATAAATGTTAAAAGTGAAAATCCTCAAATCACATTTAAGAATATTAAGTTAGAAATAAAAAATATTACAACAAATATATCATTAAGATCCTTTATTAATAATCAATTTATAGTTGATAATATTCAAATAAAAACAGAAGAAATTAAGCTTAAAAATATAATTGCACTAGCAAAAGAGTTTAAAAATTCACCACAACTTTTTGTTCTAGATACAGTTATTAAAGATGGATTTGTAACTGTAAATATTAATTTAAACTTTGATGAGATGGGGAAAATTAAAGAAAACTTTAAGATGGAAGGTATTGTTAATAAAGCAAAATTGAATATTTTAAATCAAATCAAATTAAAAAATTTGAATTTTAACTTTGATATTGGCAAGAACATCTATTCGTTACAACGTATAGATATGAAATTAAATAATGTAAAGATAACCTCTCCATTAATTGAGATTGAAAAAAATAAAAACTCATTTTTTGTTAATGGAAAATTATTAAATGATAAAGAAAATTTTGATATTGAAAAATTTAAACTAATTTTTCCTAATTTATTTAACAATATAGATTTAAAAAAAATAGAATTTAGTTCAAAAAATGATTTTACTTTTGATATTAATAAAAACTTTAAATTTAATAATTTTAAACTTGAAACTAGTATAAATTTAAACCAACTAATTTTTAATGAAAAAAATTTAAAATTAAAATCATATTTCCCAAGCTTTGTTGAGGAGATTAAATTAGAAGACCATAAAATTGTCATTAATTATAATAAAAATAAATTCAATATAAAGGGAAACGGGAATATCTTGTTAGAAGATAAATCTGATAACTTATCATACCAAATAACGAAAGATAACATTGGCTTTTCGTTTGATTCAAAAATAAATGTTAAGAATAATTCACTATTAATTGATTTTTTGGATTATGACAAAAAAGAAAATTTAAGTTCTTTAGTTTCAATAAATGGAATTTTTAAAAAAAATAATCAACTAAGATTTAATTTAATTAATCTAAAAGAAAAAAATAATGAAATTTCAATTAAGGGTTTAGATTTAAGTAAAAATTTTAAGATTTTAGGTATTGAGAATTTAAATATTGATTATATGAATAATAAAAAAATTTTAAATAAATTTAATTTAAAAAAAGATAATTCAAATTATATCATACAAGGAGAGAGTTTTGATGCCACAAGAATAATTAATAACATTATGGATAATGACGAAGAAAGTTCGTCTGTGTTTCAGAACCTTAGCTCAAAAGTTAATATTAAAATTAAAAAAACTTATATTGATAAGGTTAATTATCTAAATAATCTTTACGGAAATATAAATTTTAATAATAATAAAATAAATGACCTAAAATTAGAGTCCACTTTTCAAAATGACAAAAAAATTAATTTATCTATTAAAACTAATAAGAATTCAGAAACTATCACAAGATTATTTTCCTCTTATCCAAAACCTTTAATTAGAAGATATGATTTTATTAAAGGATTTGAAGAAGGATATCTAGATTTTTACTCTACTAAAAAAGCTGGTATATCTAATTCAGTATTAACTATTGATAATTTTAAGGTTAAGGAGGTACCAGTCTTCGCTAAACTTTTAAGTTTGGCTTCATTGCAGGGAATTGCCGATCTTTTAACAGGTGAGGGTATAAGGTTTACAGATTTTGAAATGAATTTTTCAAGTCAAAAGGGCCTTACAACTATTAAAGAAATGTATGCAATTGGACCTGCTGTTTCTATACTAATGGATGGATATATAGAGACTAAAAAGTTAGTTAGTTTGAGAGGAACGTTGGTACCAGCAACAACAATAAATAGAACTATATCTTCAATTCCTTTGTTAGGAAAAATTTTAATTGGAGACAAGACGGGAGAGGGTATTTTTGGAGTTAGTTTCAAGATTAAAGGACCACCAAAAAATTTAAAAACTACAGTAAATCCTATTAAATCTTTAACACCAAGATTTATAACTAGAACTTTAGAAAAGATTAAAAAGAATTAGCTTAATACAACCTTAATATGTTTTTTTTTACCTATAGAGAGTTTTATTAAATTATCTTGAAACAAATTTTTAGTAACAATTAATTTTTCATCAGTTATACCTTGATTGTTTATTCTAATTCCATTTCCTTTAATCAATCTTCTGATCTCACTCTTTGAGCTCTCTAATTTAGACAAGACTATTAAATCTACAACAGTCATTTTTTCCTTAATTTCTTTTTCACTTATTGAGATAGAGGGCAAGTTTTCTCCCATCGAATTATCTCTAAAAGTTTTTTTTGCTGTTTCTTCACTATTTTTAGCTTCTTGTTGACCATGCAACATTTCTGTTGCTTTATTAGCTAGTAAAATTTTTAGTTCGTTAATATTATTTTTTTTAATTTTTTCAATTTGATCAATAGGCATATCTGTAAAAATTTTAATAAATTTCAAAACATCTTGATCATCTATGTTTCGCCAAAATTGCCAATAATCATAAGGAGAAAGAAATTTTTTATCTAACCAGACAGCACCAGATTCAGTTTTTCCCATTTTAGCACCTGACGCCAATGTTATTAAAGGTGTAGTTAAACCATAAACATGATTATTAGAATGTCTTTTTATTAAGTCCACACCATTTATAATATTACCCCATTGATCAGACCCACCAATTTGAAGCATACAATTTTCTGTCTTATTCAGTTCTAAAAAATCATAAGCCTGTAATATCATATAGTTAAATTCCATGTAACTTAATGACTGCTCTCTTTCTAATCTTATTTTTACACTGTCAAAACTAAGCATTTTATTAATTGTAAAATGTTTTCCTATGTCTCTTAAAAAAGAAATGTAGTTTAAATTCTTAAGCCAAGAATAATTATTTACAAAAATAGGTTTGGTTTTTAAATCTGTATTGTCTAATAAATTTTTTAGAATTTTTTCTATGTTTTTAATATTTTTTTCAATTTCATCTTCCGATAAAATTGTTCTTGTCTTATCTTTGCCAGAAGGATCTCCAATTCTTGTTGTTCCACCTCCCAACAATACAATTGGACGATGACCATGTTTTTGTAATAATCGTAAGCACATAATTTGTAGTAAACTGCCGACATGAAGGCTCTCTGCGGTACAATCAAATCCAACATATGCATTAATTTTTTCTTTATCCAGTAACTTGGATAAATCCTCTTCACCAGTACACTGGTAGAAAAAACCTCTTTCTTTAAATTCTGTTAAAAATTTATTCATAAATATGTTAACTACAATATACAATATTTTATTAAAAAAAAATAAGAATGGAAAAAATTTATACATCTTTAGGATTGATGAGTGGGACTTCAATGGATGGAATCGATGCATCTATTATTAAATCGAATGGTGAAGATAAGTATGAGTCGGTTTTTGATCAATACTTCAAGTATGATGAAGAAATGTATAGAGAATTAGTTGATATCAGGAACAAAATTAACTCTTCTGGAGATTTGGAGATTAATTCAACTATATTAAGTAAACTTGAGAAAAAAATCACATTATTTCATGCAACTGTATGTAAGAAAATTATTAGTGATTACCCCTCTAATATAGATTTAATTGGACTTCATGGGCAGACTATACTTCACAATGCTAAAAAAAAAATTTCAAAACAATTAGGTGACGCTAATTTGCTATCAAGTTTATTAAAAAAAACAGTTGTTTATAATTTCAGAGAAAATGATTTGACTAATGGTGGACAGGGAGCTCCTTTAGCTCCTATCTTTCATCAATTATTAGCCAATCAAAATCAAATTAATTTACCAGTATGTATTTTAAATATTGGAGGTATAGCCAATATAACAATAATTTCCTCCAGAAATTTTAATGATTTAAAAAGTTATGACATTGGACCAGGCAATTGCTTATTAGATGAATGGATAAGAAAAAATAGTGATGAAAGATTTGATAAAAATGGAGAATTAGCTAAAGCTGGAAAAACAGATAAAATTATCTTAAATCAAGCAATTGATAATTTTGATAGTATAAAAAATAATAATAACCTATCTTTTGATATCAAAGATTTTAATTTAAATTTTGTACGTGGACTTTCATTGGTAGATGGTCTTTCAACTTTAACTGACTTTACTGCTTCTTTAATTTGTCAATCAATTGTTAGTTCAATTAATTTCGATAAAGGTAAAGAATTAAATGTACTTATTTGCGGAGGTGGTAGAAAAAACTTATCTTTATTTAATAGTATTAAAAATAAACTCCCATCTAATGTGAATCTCTGTCTAATTGATGATTATAAAATTGATGGTGATTTTATAGAGTCTCAAGCTTTCGCATACCTTGCTATCAGATCCTATTTAAAAAAAATAATTTCATTTCCAGGCACTACTGGATGTAAGGATATTTGTACTGGTGGTACAATTATAAAAAACTACTAATATAAAGCAGTTTCTTTTTTAATATATTTATTTAAGTTTTTTATTAAAATATCTTCATTATTTGAAAAAAAATGATTTGCATCAGGAATTGTTTGAAAATCTACTTTTATTCCCTTTTGGGCGCTTAATCTTTTTTCTAGTTCGTCAACATAATTTACTGGAACTAATTCATCTTTTTTACCACAAATCATCAGCCCTGAAGTTGGGCATGGAGACAAGAATGAAAAATCATAAATGTTAGGTTGTGGTGATATTGCAATGAATCTGTTAACCTCAGGTCTTCTCATCAACAATTGCATAGCTATTAAAGACCCAAAAGAAAAACCAGATATCCAGCATTGAGAATTATCAAAATTTTCTCTTTCAAGCCAATCTAACGCAGCAGCCGCATCAGCTAACTCTCCCTGGCCATTATCAAACTCTCCATCACTTTTACCAACACCTCTAAAATTAAACCTACAAACAGAAAAATTATTTTCCATAAAAGTGTGAAATGTATCTACAACAACTTTATTATTCATTGTTCCGCCATATTGAGGGTGTGGTTGTAATACAAGAGCTATAGGTGATGTATTTTTATTACTTTTATAATACTTAGCTTCAAGTCTACCAGCAGGTCCTGGTATAAAAATTTCTACTATTTTATTGTCCATAAATGTTATTGATTATTATTCTCAAAAAAAAACTACATCTATCATAAGTCAGTGACAATATGTTAACTTTTTTACCTATTCTATACTTGACTAAATTAGTCAGGTTTGTATAAAAAAGCTTCGTAAATAAAGGTAAATATGAAATTAACATCAAAAGGTAGATATGCCGTTATGGCTTTAGCTGATTTAGCAAATTTTAACAGTGTCAATCCAGTTTCTCTAAGAGATATATCATTAAGACAGGGTATATCATTGGATTTTCTAGAGCAGATATTTTCAAAACTTAAAAAACACAACATAGTTAAAAGTATTAGAGGTACCAATGGTGGATATATTTTAAACAAGGATCCTATTGAAATTAAGCTAGCAAATATATTGAATGCCGTAGATGAAGAAGTAAAGACTGTTCAATGTAAAAAGGAGTCAAAAAAAGGATGTAATAGCAAAACATCAAAATGCATTACCCATAATTTGTGGGACGAACTTGAAATACACATAAATTATTTTTTTGAAAAAAAAAATTTAAAAGATCTTATAAGCAACTCTTCAGAAAGTAGAAATTAAAATGGACGCTAGAGAAAAAGAAATAGAAAAATTAAAAGATTATAAATATGGTTTTTCAACTGATATTGAAAATACAAGAGCTCCCAAGGGATTAAACGAGGAAGTTATCAAATTTATTTCAAATATTAAAAAAGAACCCAAGTGGATGCTTGATTGGAGACTAAAAGCTTTTGAGAGGTTGAAACAATTAAAAGAGCCAAATTGGCAAAAACCTAAATATCCTAAAATAGACTACCAAGATCTTTATTATTATTCTGCACCGAAAAGTATGGATGATAAGCCTAAAAGTTTAGATGAATTAGATCCAAAGTTACTTGAGACATACAAAAAACTAGGCATACCGTTACAAGAACAGGCAAGATTAAATGGTATAGCTGTAGATGCTGTATTTGATTCAGTTTCAGTTGCTACAACTTTTAAAGGTGAACTAAATAAAAAAGGAATAATTTTTTGCTCAATGTCTGAAGCAATTCAAGAGCATCCTGAACTTGTAAAAAAATATCTTGGATCAGTAATTCCATTATCAGATCATTACTTTGCAACATTAAACTCTGCAGTATTTACAGATGGTTCATTTGTTTACATTCCAGAAGGCATTAGATGTCCAATGGAACTTTCAACATATTTTAGAATTAATGCTACAGAGACAGGTCAATTTGAAAGAACTTTAATTATTGCTGATAAAGGAAGTTACGTTAGTTATTTGGAAGGTTGTACAGCGCCAATGAGAGATGAAAATCAACTACATGCTGCTAACGTAGAATTAATTGCACTAGATGATGCTGAAATTAAATATTCAACAGTACAAAATTGGTACCCGGGTGATAAAAATGGAAAAGGTGGAATTTATAATTTCGTTACTAAGAGAGGTTTATGTAAGGGTAAAAATTCAAAAATTTCATGGACACAAGTTGAAACTGGATCTGCAATTACTTGGAAATATCCAAGCTGTATTTTAAAGGGAGATAATTCTGTTGGAGAATTTTATTCAATAGCTATTACCAATAATCACCAGAAAGCTGACACTGGCACAAAGATGATTCATCTTGGAAAAAATACAAAAAGTAAAATAATTTCCAAAGGTATATCGGCTGGTTTTGCTGATAATACATATAGAGGGTTAGTTGATATCGCAAGAAACGCTGATAATGCTAGAAATTTTACTCAATGTGACTCGTTGTTGATGGGGAACAAGTGTGGTGCTCATACAGTACCCTATATAAAAAATAAAAACTCTAGTTCAAATATAGAACATGAAGCTACCACTTCAAAAATTAGTGAAGAGCAATTATTTTATTGTAATCAAAGAGGTTTAAATCAAGAAGAGGCTGTTAGTTTAATTGTTAATGGTTTTTGCAAAGAAGTGTTACAGCAGCTTCCGATGGAATTTGCTGTAGAGGCACAAAAATTAGTTGGTATTAGTCTAGAGGGGAGTGTTGGGTAAATGTTAAAAATTAAAAATCTTAAAGCAAAAATAGATAACAAAGAAATACTAAAAGGACTAAATTTAGAAATTAAGCCAGGGGAAGTACATGCAATTATGGGACCAAATGGATCTGGCAAAAGCACACTGTCTAACGTTCTTTCTGGAAAAAAAGGTTACACAGTAAGTGGAGAAATTATATATTTAAATGAAAATTTACTAAATTTAGAGATTGAAGAGAGAGCGCACAAGGGAATATTTTTAGCATTTCAGTACCCTTTAGAAATTCCAGGTGTAAATACTAATATCTTTTTAAAAACATCTTTAAATGCAATTAAAAAAGCAAAAGGTGAAAAAGAATTAGATGCAATCGAATTTTTAAAATTAGTTAAACAAAAAGCTTTAGAGTTAAAATTTGATGAAAAAATTTTAAGCAGACAGTTAAATGTTGGTTTTTCTGGTGGTGAAAAAAAGAAGAATGAAATTTTACAAATGTCTATTTTGAGTCCCAGACTATCTATTTTAGATGAAACAGACTCTGGCCTTGATATTGATGCTTTAAAAATAGTTTCAGAAGGTGTAAATGCATTAAGAAGTAAAGAAAGTTCTTTTCTAATCATTACTCATTATCAAAGATTATTAGAATACATAAAACCAGATTTTGTGCATGTTTTAATTAATGGCAAAATAGTTAAATCGGGTGGATCAGAACTTGCATTAGAACTTGAAAATAAAGGATATGAAAGCTTAAGTTAGATTATGGAACAACTAAAAGTAGATTTTGATAAAGTCGTAGAAAGTTTAAAACTTTCAGAGGAAAGTATAAATTTTAGAAAAAAAAACCTTAAACAGTTTGCGGAAAATGGTTTTCCAAATAAAAGAGTGGAAGATTGGAAATTTTCGGATTTGAATCAAATAATTTCTTCTAATATTAAAAATTTACACTTTCATAGCAAATTAGAACTAGGCGAGATTGATGAAACCATCTTCATTGATAAATTTGAACACAATAAGATAATTTTTCTTAACGGAGTAATTTCAAAATTTGATTTTAGCTTTGAAGATGACACTAAAGTTTTGATAACACTTGATTTAAATCAAAATAAAAATTCTAAAGAAGTTAATCCATTAGTTTCATTGAATAATGCTCTTATTGCTAGCTATATTGGAGTAACGGTTAAAGAGAACTATTCATTGATTAAGCCATTAATTATATACAATATTACAACCAAAGAGCTTAAGTCAACTGTGATCAATTTGAAAACAGATATTGTTCTTGAAAAAAATAGCAGTTTGAAACTTATAAATTTGTTTGATGATAATTCTGAAAATAATTTTATAAATATAGTTCAAAATTTTGATATTGCACAAGATGGTATTCTTAAAAATTATAAAATTGATCATAAAAAAAATTCTAATATTAAATACTTCTATAATAATATTAATTTAGAAAAAAATAGTATTTCAGAAAATTTCATCTTTTCAACTGGGTCTAAATTTATAAAAAATGAAATTAATTGTAATTTAAATGACGAGTATAGTTCAGCATTTATTAATGGAATAATAAATTTAACAAATTCACAACATCATGAAATTAAAACTAATATTAATCATCTAGCTGAAAACACAAAAAGCTATCAATTAATAAAAAGTGTTTTAAATGATAATGCAAAAGGTATTTATCAAGGTAAAATTTATGTTGATTCAAAAGCCCAAAAAACAGATGGATATCAACTTAGTAAAGCTCTATTATTAAGTGAGAATACTGAATTTGACGGAAAACCAGAACTTGAGATTTATGCTGATGATGTGAAGTGTTCTCATGGAGCTACATCTGGAAATTTAGATGAAGATGCAATATTTTATTTGATGTCTCGTGGTTTGAGCAATCAACAATCAAAAGAATTATTAATCAATGGTTTTTTACTGGATGCAGTAGAAAAAATTACAGATATAGAAATTAAAGATTTAATTAAAAACATGATAGGAATTACAGAATGAGTATACCAGACATAAAAAAAGAATTTCCAATATTTAGTAACAAGATTCACAATAATGATCTTGTGTATCTTGATAGCGCTAATTCATCTCAAAAACCTCAATCTGTAATTGATAGAATAAATGAATTTTATACTTATGAATTTTCAAATACGGGTAGAAGTGTTCATTACTTAGCTGTAGCAGCAACTAACCTTTATGAAAATACACGATCTTCTGTTCAAAAATATATTAATGCTAAAGATAAAAATGAAATTGTATTTACTAAAGGTGCTACTGAAGCAATTAATCTTGTGGCCAATACTTTTGGCCAAAAGTATTTAAAACAAGGAGATGAAATTCTTATAACGGAACTTGAGCATCACTCAAATTATGTACCATGGCACTTTTTAAGGCAATCAAAAGGGATTAAAATTGAATTTGCAGAAATCAATGATTATGGTGAAATTACTCTTGAAAGTATTGAAAAAAAAATAACTTCAAAAACAAAATTAATTGCTATTACTCATTTATCTAATGTGACTGGAGCTGTTTTGCCTGTTAAAGAAATAACAGAATTAGCTCATTCAAAAGGTATTGCAGTTTTAGTTGATGGTTGTCAGGGAGCACCTCATTTAAAGCTAGATATGCAAGACATTGACTGTGATTTTTATGCTATTTCATGTCATAAAATGTATGGACCAACTGGTCTTGGAGTACTTTATGCTAAGAAAAAATGGCTAGAACAACTACCTCCTTATCAAGGTGGTGGTGGTATGATTAATGATGTTAAAAAAGATAGTATTACTTATGGTGATTTACCAAACAAGTATGAAGCAGGAACAATGGCAACAGCACAAGTTATAGCCTTTGATCAATCTATAAAATTCTTAGAAAAAGTTGGAATAGAAAGCATGATCAAACATGAACAAGAATTAATTGAATATGGACAAGAAATCTTAAAAAGAAACAATTCTGTTAAGTTAATAGGTAATCCTAAAAATAGAGCTGCAGTTTTATCTTTTACAATAGAAGGTGTGCATCCACACGATATCGCCACTATATTAGATGAAGATGGTGTCGCTATAAGAGCCGGACACCACTGCTGTCAAAT
>Ga0222631_1000468_pt1 | contig 11672 bp, 18 predicted proteins | sample AntAcemetagenom5_FD_179826 | JGI IMG/M metagenome (GOLD analysis project Ga0222631, IMG submission 179826) | Saline water microbial communities from Ace Lake, Antarctica - #5 | ecosystem: Environmental > Aquatic > Non-marine Saline and Alkaline > Saline | place: Antarctica: Ace Lake | collected... | reverse complement strand
GCGCACCAAACGTTGCTGCTTGTCGTGCATAAGAGCCACCAGTTACTTGCGTACCAGTGTTGGCATCAGTTGGGTCAGTAATGTATAGACCAACGTACACAACAGCAGGGCTTGTGTAAGTGGTGTTACGCAGAGTAGCATTGATTAAAGCGTTTTCTAGGAAGTTCGACATTGCAGCCATAATTACCTCGCGGATAAAGTCATTGTTAACGGGACAGCACTATGCTCAGATGAATCATCGGCACTTGTTAGTGAGGATAATCCACGATCATACATTCCAGCCCACAGTTGAATTCTGGCATCATTCATTAAATATGGTTCAGCTTCAATTAAAGCTCCATATAGTAATAAATCTGGACAGTAAGCAAGAAAAACATTGCTTTGATTTGTATCTGTTAAATAGCTCGGAGATGTGTAATACAACATTCGTACCGTGTATTCAGCATCAGGTGCTGGTGCAAACTTAAACTCGTTTGCAATGATAGTATAAAAAACAGGCAAACCTGATTCGGTTACGCGCCCATTTCTAGAAAATATGCTAGGTGATAAATATTTCAAATCACGTATTGGGTTGGTGACAACAAATAGATCACGCAGTTCTAAAAAATCAATCGGCAACGATATTGTGTCATCTCCACCAGTAGTCGTGGTGGTCGAAGAATTTAGCATTTGCCGTATCCGTATATCACGTCTAAGGCGCACTTCTGCTAATCGTATAAAGTCAGGTATTTGAGCAGTCAAATCAGAACGTGCAAGGTAGCTTGCAATCGTAGACTGTAAGTCTGTGTAGTTCGTTATGCCCATATTATGTCCATATGATTAAACTCTACCAGGTCTTGTTCTAAAGAAACGATTATCAGTGTCATTCAAAAACAGTTTCATTTCAGGTTCATTAATAACAGCAAACCCGCGCATAATACCTTTGCGGTTTAAGTCATCAATCACAGTAAGTGGCAACCGAGCAACATGCGTCATATCGCCGTACTTATCTTGTGATTTTACTTGATTAAACATTAATTTGTTAGCCTCAATTATATGGCTAACATCTTGTTTTGTTTCTAGTATTAAACCACCATCTCCATCGGAATGGGCAACGGTGTGTCTACCTGCAAATTCATCAACGTTTAATATTTTGTTCATAGTTTAATTAGGGTGAGAGTTTCCCCCCACCCACTTTTACAGTTTAAAGAGCCATGTTCAAATCAAACACGCCACCATGTGCAGCTTCGTTACGCATTTCCAACGTTAACTCAGCAAGAATCTGAGTCTTGTCGCTGTCACCAGTCTTGGCCAATTCATTTGTAGCGAATGGGCGCAAATAAGCAACTGCTGCGTACTCAGGGTCTAGCACCAAAGCGTCACGCACACGCATGAACCTGTTAGGTACAACAGACACAGAACCGAAGTCTGACAAATAAATATCAGCTGCGCCAATGATAGTCGTTGGTGCATCGGCTGGTGCCATGTAGCGTTGTTGAGCGATACCAGCAAAGGTTGATACTTTCTGCTTACCTGCTGCGCCAACCATCAACACTTTAGGCATGCCACCGTTAGTGTAAACGCTTGCAATAACCGTTTTTAACAGTGCTTCAGTAAACGCACGAACAGTGCCATCTGTGCGGGTAGTTGAACCAATAGTAGTAGGGTCAGCACCGCCAGAACCAAACGAAGTATTGCTGTCAAGCCAAGCCAATACTGAACCTAGCTTGCGAGCAACAGTGCTAGAGCCTGCCGAGCTTGCTTGGTTTGAGCAAAGAATGCCCTCGATGTCACGCTTTAACTCGCTAGAAGCACGGGCAAGTTGGTAAGCCTTTTCACTCTTGCGACCAGCTTTGTTAACCGAGTCAAGCGTGCCAGAGACTTGAATGGTCTTTTGCACAATTTGGCAATAGTTACCTAAGCGAACTGTTGGTGATAGAGTAGCAGACGATGCATCTGCGCCCTCTACTGCTGCGTTTGCAGTGTTAACCGCAGTTAAACTATCAGTCTGCCATTCATGGAATACAGCAGTAGCTTTGCTACGCGCTAGTGTATTTAAGAGTGGGGTCTCGGTTGGCGAAATGTTATAAATAACATCGCTTAAATCTTCACGTTGCCCAATGGCAGTGTGTGCGGTAAATGTAGCCATGATAAATCCTTATATAAATTGTTCGAAAACATTAGCGGCATCGGCAACCCTGCCTGTGCGTCGCAATTGTTGCATGTTTGCTTTACTCTGTTCTGACGCCCCTTTGCCTTGTGAAACGCCTGCTTTTAGCATTTTGGGTGCTTGAGAAACTTTCTTTTGCATACCCGGTTTTGATGCTATTAACTTGTCGTACTGCATGGCTTTGTAAAGTGTCATAACAGCTCGAGAATCATAAACACTAGCCAACTCTTGATCTGTCCACCCAATAGACTTAGCAAAACTACGAATGTCTTTGCGGACTGTTTCGCCTTTTTCAGGGTCTAAAAATTCAGGTATGTAAGCAGATAACTTCTCAGCCTCTAGCGCAACATGTTTGCCAATCATTTCTTTGTGTTCCGCTTGTTGCTGTTCGGCAATGCGTTGACGTTCGAATTGAATGGCTTGCAATTGATCTTTGCGCTGTGACAGCTCTGCTACTTTTACAGCATACCCAATCGGGTCTATATCTTTTAACTCATCAAGATTTTCGGCTTTGTTTTGGTTTGTGAGCATCTGCTCAATCATTCCTAGACGTTGCGCGTATGTATCTCTCAATCCTTTTGCTTGCTCTACGCCCGCTTTCTCCGTATCCAGAGATTTACGCGCTTCTGCAAGTGCTTGGGTTTTCTTTGTGTAGTCTGCCTCGCGTTGATATCCTCGGACTAATTCGTCTTGCGTGACCTCTATATCTTCGCCCGAAACTCTGACGCGATATTTTGGTTGCTCAACTTGTTCGCCCTCTTCCTCTTCGCTGTCATCGGTTGCATACTCTTGAACCTCAGACTCCGTTACAATCTCTTCGCTTTCATGTTCGGCTACCTGTTGCTCTTGCGAGTCATCACCGCCCATTAAACCAAGCATCGCACCAGCGGCACTATCTACCGTTAGCGTACCATTACCCGAATCGGGTGTCATGTTTTCGCTCATCTTAAACCCCTACTGCCAAAAATCCGTTTGGCTCGGTGTGCTGATAAGTCAGCAATTCTTAAAATATCTTCCATCTCTTGCTATCAATCTGCTTGCTATCCGCTAAAGATTGAAAGTGGGATATGACCAAATCTATCTGTTTATGTAGTCGGTAATAATCTTCACGCACATTTACATCTGATTCGTTACTGTTAACAATTTGCTGTAAACAATTATCTTTAATCGCTTTCATTTCACCCATGAAAAACTCATCGCGCAGTAAATTGATTGACAATTGCGCCTTGTCCATTAATTGTTATTCCCACCGTTAAAATTTCCACCGATCAAATTTCCAGAATCAAAAATTGTACCCATGGAATTATCAACAGGAGGAGGAGGAGGAGGAGGAGTTCCACGTTCAAAGTTTTTCAACGCAGATTGGAAGTCTGCGGGTATACGTGATGCCTCAGGTAAACCAAAGTTCATGGGTATTTGACCACCAAAAAATGGATTCATCACTGGTTGTTGCATCGGTTGACGTTGCATCTGGGCAATAGCATCGAACGGGTTGTATGCGCTTTGTTGCTGTCCAAATTGTTGCATCGGTTGCATTGATTGTTGCATCGGTTGCAAAGGTTGTTGCATAGGCTGTTGCATGCTTGATTGCAACGACGCCATTAATTGCGAATCTAATTGTTGATTTCCACTCACCCCGGTATCCTCACATCGCTGGTTATGTCAGCACCTAGTTTAATTTGTTTAAGAGCAATCTCAGCCTGTAATTCTTGCTGTCTAAATTGTAACTCAAGCGCGTACTTTTCACGTTGCATTTGTAACTCTGCTGCCAACTTCTCGCGCTGTATCTGAATATCAACCGTCGCCTTTTCGCGCTCTAACTGAATATCAGCCTGTGCTTTCATTTGCCTTGCTTCAATATCAGCAACCGCTTTTTGTTGTGCAATTTGCAATTGTGCTTGCGCCTGTTGCAGTAACGCTTGCATTGCTGGGTCTTGCTTAGGCTCTTGTGGCTGTGCTAACTGTGCGTCTACCTCTGGCGTCACCTCTTTAAAGAATTCTGCTGAGTCCGTGAACCCTGCTGCTTCTATAAATCTACCCAAAGTTGAACGGTACTGCCCAACTGAACAAAGTGGGTTGCTTGGCCCGTATTGTTGGATAATTGTTTCTTGCTTAGATAAAACCATCTGCAACATCGCCATCTGTTCTTGCCTGTTGCCTGTGCCAAGGCCAACGTTTATTGATAGATCATACTGGTTCGACCACAATCTTGGGTCAATAGGAACGTATTTCCCGCGTAACCGAATAATGGTTGGCTTGTCCTGATACTTACAAACTAGTTGTAAGATGCCAGCGAATAAACTCTTGACACCAGTCTCGGCAAATATACGAGCGATTAACTCTATCTTGCCACCCGCTGCTTGTGAGGCTGCTGCTACCGCTGCTGCGGTAACGTTTTGCAACACATCGGGATTTAACCCTTGCTGTGCCTCAGAAATACCTGTTCGCTTACTTTGCTGATTGTCTAAATACTCTAGCATCGGGAACGCTTGACCAGCAACCTGTGGAACAACAATTGGCACAATAGCGTTTGGATTCTTCATGCGAATCACACCGCCGGGCGTTACCGAAAGCATGTCGTCAAGATTAACTTGACCTTCTACCACACCCATTCGCCCGTTGTTGCTTAGATATAAGTTGTCTAACATTTGGCGCACAACTGTTGATTTGATTAGCTGAATGTCCATCGTGCGATCAGCCATAGACTCACCGAAAAACTTGTGCGGTACGGGTATTGGGCATAGTGAATGAAAAGGCACATAGTCCGTTTCGATATCACTTAGTATGTCTGAACCAGCATAAAATACTTGGCGCAATTCTGCTATGCCATCGTCATCAATATCGGCTTTTATATAACATTCGTATACTTCAATTTCTTGCATCGCTCTGTCAATACTTGCCTGCTGAAACGGTTGTTCACCGCGTGAATATCGAGCCAATCGTTCCGATGTAAAACTAAGTTCGTCAAAAGCCGATAGTCTCTCAACGACTTCAGGGTCAAAACCCATTGCTATTAAATCCGAACGTGGAAGCAATTTCCTGTGTGCAATAAATGGCGAATCTTCAATATTTCTTGCACGCTTACTTATAAGAAATTCCTCTGGAGGCACGTTTTCAATCTTAACTGAGCCTCGGCTTGTTTTTTTACTTACGACAATGTTGTGTGATCTAAACATCATAGGTTGACCCATTTCGTCAACTTGGCCCTCAATCTCTGTAGTGTCTTGCTCAACAACATCTAGCGAATCTTCTGACAATAAAAGCATCAGTTCATCGTCAGTCAAATTTTCATAGGTCTCTTTTGTAACGTCTACCTTTGTGTCCCAGTACGCTTTGATGACGCCAACCTTTTGCATCAAAGCATCTTTGAACCAGTCGTGCAGTATTGTGAATCCTGAATTCTGTGCATAGAACACCCAGTTTGCATATTCTGTTGCTTGTTTAGCGCCCTCTTCATCGCCTGGGCCTCTTGGTTCAAAGCGCACAATATCATCTGATTGTGTAAACACGCGCACTAAACTTGGCAATGCGCCATCAATTGACTCAGCAACCTCGCCCGTTACTACTTGTGACCGCCCTTCAACTTCATTACCATACGGCTGGCGCAGATAAAACTCAAGAGCCTTAGCTCGGTCTAGCGTCGTTTCGCTTTCAAGATACCCAATCGCGTTATCAATTTCTGAATCAATAATCGCTTTAAGTTTCATTTCAGATGACATTCTTTGTATCCTTTTGATTGATACGCTTGCGTTCTAACAGTTTAATCTTTTCCTCTAGCTTCTCTATTCTTTCTATTAAGCGGTCTAATATGGATTGATCTAGTTTATTGCCTTGCTGTTGTAACCACATTATACGACCCAACCTGTGTTAATTTTCAACGGTTTCGACCAAGAACTGACATCAAACACTCCTACTGCAAAATATCTAGCAGAATCAGCCCCGTGAGATGACCAGTCATGCAATGGCTTATCATAGAATATATTACGCTTCTCGTCATACTCGCGTCTGTAATTCCTAAGACATTCTACACCTTGCTGGACTTTTGGCATATTAAACCAACAGTTTGGCAATAGCCTACGCAATGCTTGTATACCATCGTCTATGCCAAGTCGTGGCGCAACGGTGCAAGATAACCCAGCCTCTTGTAACACTTCTAGCCTGCTTCGCCCTGTCCCTAACTCTCTTACTTGCACGTCATGTGGCAAGATGTGTTCAGCTTTATGCCAGCCTCGCTCTTTTAGTTCACGCACATACCAATCAAGCCCTACGCCGCAGTTCTCGATAAAGTCCATGAATCTGTATTCTTGCCCAGATACCTGAACAACCCAAATAGCGGTTGAATCACCCATGCCTAAGTCCCACGCAGTGTATGTTCTGCATAGGTCATCGCGCACGATTTCTTTCAACCTACCCTGCTGTTCTAGGTCATTCATGATCTTGCCATAGTAACTGCCCTCTATCGCTGCGTTAAATGAACATTCAAATTCTTGGTTGTACTTATCATCACCCATCTCACGCTTAGCCGCTTCTAGCTCTTCTGTATCTAGTATGCCTGTTTCACTTGCCTTGAACTCTAGTAAAGCCCATTCAGGTTCAACTTCAGCTCTATCACGCAGTTCTTTAAAGTGGTTAGCCCCTTTAGGTGTGCCGATAAATATAGCCTTACCTTTACGGTCGGCTAGAGCAGGTCTGACAATCTCGTTCCATATCTTTGGGTTCTGATCTGCTATCTCATCTAGGACTACAAGATCAAAATACTGTCCGCGCAATGAATCTGGGTTATCTGAGCCATACAACTGTATGCGCCTGTCCCAAAAGTCTACCCGTAGCTCGGCAATGTTAGCCACAGCACCAAGTGGTCGTGTGTAGTGTAGTAAGTAGTCCCAAGCCACTCGTTTAGCTTGACCGTAAGTGGGCGCAATGTATGCCATTCTCGGGCGTTCTAGCTCACAATTGATTGAAGCTTTAATTAACTCATTAATTGCGCTCACGGTTTTGCCCATACGCCGATGAGCGACTACTACTGTGAAACGGTGCTTGTCCGCAGCGTTATGCATCTCAACCTGAGGCGGTCGCGGTTGGTACGGAATAATTATCTCTCTTACTGCCCCCATTTGACTATTAACGGTTGCCCGTCAGCTCCAGTTATTTCGTTAACCTGTGTTTCCTTCCACCCAGCTTGCGTCTTTAAATAAAAGATGGCTGCTGATACATTACCTGCTTGCGCTTGTGAAATAAGGTTTTTAGCTACATTTCCAATAGCTTTTGCTCTACCTCTTTTATAAGCATCGTAAACTTCAGGTTGTCTTAGCTCAATTTCTCTAAGTGTGGTTTCGCCTATGCTGAAATAATCCGCCATCTGTGACTTGTTTAGCACTGCTGCAAGTGATTCCACTTGGTTGATTTGCTTTTCATCAAACACTACTAGTGGTCTACCGCCCCCTTCACCTTGCCTACCGTTCTTAGCCATTTGACACCTATGTAAAATTTATTATTTCCGTATCTTAACTTTATCACAAATATAAATGTAAATATTTTTATTAAATTGTAAATAGTGTGTTATATTGTTTACACAGTTAGCAGTTTAGCTAACAACAAAGAGGAAGCAAAATGAACACATACTTAATTACAGAGAAGCAAAATGTTGGCTCGACAAGAAATGGCAATCTTGTTGAAGCATCATCACTTTCACGTGCGAAGTCTATTGCGACTAAGTCGCAGTGCTTTCAATGGACTATCTTAACAATAGAACGTAACGACATTCTCGTTGCGTATAAGGAAAATGGTAAATGGAATGACATTAAAGAATATGTATAAAACTTAACATAATAGGAAAAAAAAATGATAAACAGTGACGGCATTAGCATTAGTGGTTGTAATTACATATACGCTCCAAAGGGTCAGGCGGGTGAGTATGCGACATTATCTACAAATATATATCGCGGTTGTGGTCATAAATGTGTGTATTGTTATGTCCCGCAAGTTATCCGTATGGACAGAAAAGAGTTTGATTCTGGAGCATTTCTAAGAGTAGGTTATGAGGCAGGTCTGTTACGTGATGCCAAAAAATACCAATTAGCAGGTATAACCGAGCAGGTTATGCTTAGTTTTACATCAGACCCATATCACTTAGGCGACACAGAACCGACAGCAAGAACCATTCGTGTGCTTAAAGATCATGACATGGGGTTTTGTACGCTGACAAAGGGAGGGACACGATCATTACGTGATCTAAACCTGTTTCGCAGTGACAGGGACGCATTCGCTACAACATTAACTTCTCTTGATGACGTGTTTTCTAAAAAGTGGGAGCGTGACGCAGCATTACCAGCAGATAGGATTAATGCGATTAAAAAATTTAAAGAAGCAGGAATATTTACGTGGGTTAGCATTGAACCAACAATTAACGTTGATGAAAGTATTAAAATTATTAAGGAAACGTATGCATTTGTAGATTTGTTTAAAATTGGTCGTATTAATTATCTACCAATGACACAAACAATAGATTGGAAAGACTACACACACAGAGTTATAGATTTGTGCGAAACATTAGGTATTGCTCATTACATAAAACAAGATTTGCAACAATATTTACCTGATGGTTATAAAAACCCTTTGCGAGTCACACAGCATCATGGGTCAGGGTTATAGACCAATACCTCATTGATGCTCCTGTCTTGCCTTTTGCAATGCGTATTGAACTGATACGCATTTTTAACCTTTTTGAAACCTCAATTGCTATTATATTAATAATATCGTCATGCATTTTGCTCGCTCGTTTAAGTACGTGGTTTTCAATACCTACAAGGTTACGAATTCCCTTGCACACTCTGCCTAATCTTAGATCAATACTTATACCGTCAGTAATGACAAACGCAACATCGCCAGATGGTCGAATTGTTTGCGTTAAGTAATCAAGTATTTCGTAAGGTGAACCATAAGAATCAATATCAAAAATATTAAAACGAGTTAGATCAACACGGCGGATTAACTTATCAGCATCACCGCACAACGTATTTCTACAGTCAAAAAATTTTACCTTGTCGATGCCCTGATAATTCATTGCTTTATGCCACACTGAATTATACATTTCACCAGTACCACAAAAAATATCTAAAACTGATTGTCTGTCTATTTGAGACATGACATACTCTCTTATGTCACACTTTGCTCTTATTTTTGCATTGTTTGTTTTTACACCATTAAATTTACTCATCAGCCCACACACTCGCACCTTCAATTCTCTTTAGTGCGTTTGACACTGCGTTGATGACTTCAATCCGATCATCTGGCTTAAATTTTACAATTAATTTATCAATAATTTCAGTATTAATAACATCATCTATTTTTATACCTTTTGACTCATCAAAAAGTTTTGATAGATACTCAATGTCAAAACCAATTAAATCTAGATTAAAACCTGATTCACCTATATCTGATAACTCAAAACGCAGCATATTTTCGTCCCAGCCACTATTCATAGCCAAACGGTTGTCCGCAAGGATATAGGCTTTCTTTTGTTTGTCGCTTAGGTGTGATAGCTCTATGCAAGGCACAGTGTCCATACCTAGCTTACGTGCCGCCATAATCCTGCCATGACCCGCTATGATGCCGTTTGTGCCGTCTAATAGTATTGGGTTAGTCCAACCAAATTCCTTAATGCTTGCAGCAATTTGTGCAATTTGCTCGTCAGAGTGTGTGCGAGCATTGTTTACATAAGGTATTAATTCTTGTGTTTTTCGTTGTTCTATTTTCATGTTTTATCCTTTTGCTAGATTATATGGCTTTTTTATGGGTGTTCCAATAGTTGTTTTATGATTAACACTTCATCTTTTGTGGGTCTTATGTGCCATACCTGTGACTGCGGTGATAGATAACACCAAGAACCTACGCTTGTGTACGCAAGACTTTCCTGCTGTATATGCTCTTGGGTTATCTGAAAAATCATTGTAATCAATCCGCAAGTGGCCTGTACAAGTTACGCACGCACCCCATGTGGTCACGCGCAAATAAATCGAACTGGGCTTGCAGTAGCTTTGCATTTATCGGGAAATTGACACACTCTTGCGTACTGCATTCCCTACATACGATTCGCTTATGAACAATGTCAAAGTAAACTTTTTCTTTCATGATTCACCCTCATACTGAACCTCAAGTATTTTCTCAAGATAATGAATCGCCTTCAGTATGTCCGCACGCCCACCTTTTTTCTTGTGTCGCGTGATGTACTTTATTGCCGAGCCTTCCAGGTAGTCAATGTTGTTTGCGATGATGTAATCCCAGCATTCAATATCTGATTTGTAATGTGTACCGCCTACTTGTTTTTTATCCATTAGTATTTCTCCGTTATGCCCAAGGCAACCTTATACGAGCGTACTTGAAATATTTCTAGCTTCTCGCCCGCATCGTGCCGAGACTTTAACTTCTTCGCCCAGGCTTTGTAATCACGCTTGCTGTCATTTGGGTTTGTTTGCTCTGTTACTACGCGCACCATCTCCGCAATTTGTGCATCTACGATGTGTGTGGGCGCTTTGTCAACGTCTAGCATCTTTGTATCAGGCTTCGGTGCTTGCCTACATAAGTTTTTAAATTCTATAACATTGGGGCATTTTGCTGGCAAGTTTTCCAAAGCCCAGCCAAGAATTTTAAGGTTGTCCGCAAATGATGAAAGTTCGTGCGCCCACATTGATTTAACACCATTCATGTCTATGCCCTCAAACTTCATTGTCCATTCGTTGCCGTATGTCAGCATTAAACGCTGGAATAATCTATCAATTGCTTTGGTCGGTAATGGCATCTTTAACCTCGTCAACAAAGTTAGGGTTATATGTAGTGCCGACTTTTCGTGCAATGTTTGGGCTTATTTCTTCTACTCGTTTACGCATAGACTTTTGATATGGGGTTTCGTATACAGGTGTAGGCAATGGTTGCTCGTCTAGCCATTTTTGTTGATTAAGGTATGTAGCAGGATTAGGTATAAATTGTCCGCCATCTTTAGTCCATTGCTCGCAAACGCGTTGCCATTTAAGGGCTTCAATGATTTTTTCATGGTGTTGCATAACTTTTGCATATGCAGTAACTGCTAACGGCTTACTTATTTTTTTTGGGTATGCTTGCCAAAATTCATCAAAATCGATTTTATTAACTTCAGCTTTTGGTTTACGTTCTTTTTTACTAATGCCCGATTTAATATAAACCAAAATTTGCTTTGATAATGACCGTTCTTCCTTTTCTGCAATAGCCTCTAATTGTTCTTTAAGCTCTTGTGTCATGCGAATATTTACAAATACATCTTTCATGGTTTCTCCCTTGTAGGTGTTAATCACCCTATACACATTACAACACAAATAAACACGATAAAGTAAACTTTTTTAAATTGTTTTGAAGGTTTTTTTTCTAATCTTTTTTGTTATTTATTTTTTTTATAGTTTCCCCAAGGGTGATAGCTATGACTATCTTTCCTCAACCATCTATATCTTGTAATTCTAGATATAGACTATTGCTACCGAAGTTAATGTTCTAT
>Ga0222631_1000463_pt1 | contig 11725 bp, 10 predicted proteins | sample AntAcemetagenom5_FD_179826 | JGI IMG/M metagenome (GOLD analysis project Ga0222631, IMG submission 179826) | Saline water microbial communities from Ace Lake, Antarctica - #5 | ecosystem: Environmental > Aquatic > Non-marine Saline and Alkaline > Saline | place: Antarctica: Ace Lake | collected... | reverse complement strand
CCAGGCGCTATCAGTGTTGGGGATAAAGACAATACAGGAACTGTTGCTGTGCCCCCAACAAGTATTTGATTGGCAGTGCCTGAAATCGAAACCACAGACCCAGCTACAGAAGATACCGACTTCCAAACTGCAGCAACAGCGTCATACCACTCAATCAAGCCAGTAGTGGAGTTATACCTAAACTCTCCGGCCGCCCCTGCAGGCTGTTCACCGGTCGTACCAATCGGTAAAATCATTGCGCCAGTGCCAACAATCTCAACATAGCCAGTCACGCCTTTACCTTGAAGCCTTAGATTGATGTTATCATCTAGACCTTTAGCGGTTGCCGCAGGAGCCGCGCCAGATATTTCATTAGAAAAATCAAGGTAATTAACCCCAGAGCCAGGGGCTATCACCTGCGTATATGTTACAATGGCGTTTCCTAGCGAATCGGCAATGCCTGCGTTTGTAAACTGCACATTTATGCCGTTGCGCAAACCTACTGTCACGTCGGTAGTTCTAGCTAAGCCGCCTGCGGTAAACTGACTATATTTAGTGGTAATTTTTCTAGCTCCTCAATTAGTTTGCGGAATAAAACTCTATAGAAATGTATCTTGTACCTAGCGCATAAAAATGCAAAGTATCCCCGCCGTTCAATAGATAAGAGCTTGGATTAACCGCGCTACTCCCAGCCGTAAAAACCCCTAGAGCGTTTGCAGGGGCCGCGCTTGCCACATTAACGCCCACAAACACTGTAGGTGTCCCTCCCCCATAGCTGAAAATAGCTAAAACTTCATTCTTGTCCCCTGCTTGAGAGTGGATAGCTCTTCCTACACCGGGGATATTAGGGACCACAAGCTCCGTGTCGGTTGTAGCGACAATTAATGTATTAAAGATGCCAATTAAATCTTTCGCTGGACGCCGCCCAAACCCATTCACACCGCTCAAGTTGGTGTTCAAACCGTAGTTGCTTAAAGTTCCCGCCATTTCTAAAATCTCCTAAATAAATATGTTAATAACCAAGCATCGAATTGCTTGACCAATGCACCCCCAGCTTGTCACTAAGGGTTGTGGTAGGGAGAGTGCATGTAAGGATAAAACCATTCTCACTATTGTTACCCAAAACGGTCGCTGTAAAATCTGCCCCAGTAGTTTCGTTAGCTCCCTGTGAGGCTGTACCGCCAACTCTAGGGTTGTAAATCAATACCGATAATGGGGTTATGCGTTTTGTAACCTTATAGGGAATGCTCCCCATAACTTGCCCCGCTACGGGCCCGCCACCCGCTAAAGTTGCTAAAGATACAAATTCACCAGTATTAAAGCCAAGATTTTGCACTGGCACTACAGCCACATCAAAAGACTTCTCGTAATACCGCTGGCACTCCGCCAACACTGCACTTGGTGACTGTGGCGCCGGGATTGTAGCTAAGTCCCCAGGGCATACGCTCACTGACTTGAAAGCAACAGTGTCCGCTAGTGTTACTTCATTGGTGCTGACAACAACTGCAAAGAAAGTAGCAGTCGATATATCTGCGCTGCCGTTCATATCCCAGCCGTTTAACATGAAAGTCTGATAATCAGCGGATGCTAGGGTTGTAACCGTTGCATCACCTAAATTGCTTCTAGGTACCTCGGTCCATGTGCCGTTATTAGTAGCCACGGTTCCACTAGCGTCAAGTGTTAACACGATAGAATTATTAGACACAAACGCACTTGGCAATGACACGTCGCTTGTATACCAAAGGGATACGGTGAGGTTTTGCACCGCAGCTGTTGCTAACACCATATGAACTGCCATTTTATCAAACAGCATTTTTCTAGCGATAATTTGCGGCTGATATTGAATCATTGCCATTTGCGTGGTTAAAGCTGCAGTTAAAACAATCGCCCCATCCGCTGATCGAGTAACGCCCACACCGCTGTCGGCAGATTGGAATATAATAGTTTGGTCCCAAACGTACTTAGATTTGTTAGCGCCAATGGCAGAGGCTGCAATAGTAGGCCCGAATATTTGAGAGGGGTTTGTCGGGAAGTCCCAACCCTCTAAATAGCTAGGTACAGGTTTGAACTGTAGCAGGTCATTATAATAATTATACAAATGGTCAATCTGGCGGTTAACTGGTGTCTGTTCATACAAAATACCTGCTGTATTGGTGACTAAAGGCACCGCTTGAATATTAGTTACTTCAGATGTGGTGGAAAGCAAGTTGATTACTATTTGATCAAAGCCGGTTAATCCGGTGTCCGCATTAGCCGCTAGTTCAAGTTGCACTGTTTCGTTGTATTGAAGACGCGCACCAGTATTGTTTGTTTCGTTTATTATTGTTTTTGAAACACCGCCAGATGTAACGTAAACCATAGAAGCTTGCGTGGCGATGCCTAGCATGATTGACCCTGCCAAATATCCAGCTTCCGTCGCAACAGTTGGAGCTGCCCAGTCAGGGTTGTTTCTTAATGTTTGAACCAGCTTGCATGACGTAACGTTTGCTCCGTATACAACCTGCAGAGTAAATGGCGGGTTAAATGGATATTTTGAGCTACCTGGGACGGGGAACTGCGTTACCACCAGGGTGCTGCTGCCGCTAGAGACAAATTTTAAATCCCAGTCAGGCGCTATAGGGATAGATATATCTTGTGCGCCAGTTAACGTTAAAGACATTGGGGAGATAAAGTTAACGACAGCAAACTGCGGGTTGCTTAATTGATTTGACACGTCACTGCCGCCCGTGGGGGAGCTGGCAGCAGAGCCAAAAGGGTACGGCCAAGCTTCGCGGGTAAACTGAAGATTGCCAAATGCATCGTAGACAGTTATATAGTAAAGCTCCTCATTGCCAAATTCATCGTAAGGAAAGTAATAAACAGCTATGTTGTTTCCGGCTGCGTCTTGAAATGTACCGACGCCAGACAAAGTTATAGGGTTAGGCAGCGCTACATAAGAATATATCCCAGTGCCAAGGTCTTGGGTTAACTGATAAACAAGCTTTGGGTCGGTACGAGCGCCACTATCTTTATAGAAAGTAACAACTCCCCCAGCATTAGCCTCTCCATTTTGATTAGAAACGAAAAAACTTTCCAGCTCCAAGCTTGAAATAAAACGCGCATCGAGTCCTGGACTACTCATATAATTTCCCCTTGCAAACAACCATTTTGATTGCTATAATTTTCGCATATGAATGAAGATATAGTAAAAATCTGTGTGAATTGTGGCCCCATATCTGCAAAAAATGCAATCTTTAGAAAGAACAGGCCTGGCATAGAATGCAGGGCCTGCGCAAATAAACAACAGCATGCTCGCAGAGTCGCTAATTTAGAAGCTAGGCGTAAATATGACCGAGAATATTCACGCATAGAAAGGGATTCGCATACAACTAAGCTTTCTTGCGCCCTATGTAAGCTCACGAAACCCGTGTCAGATTTTTTTAAATATATGTTCAAGATAAGGCGTCCTTATTGCAAACTTTGCTGTTCTCAATCCAGCAAAAGACATAATGATAAATTATCAACGAAGCAAAGGCATAAACAACATTATAACAATAAATATAAGCCAATTGCGCAAAATGCTCGACTAATAAAGCTATATGGATTAACCCTTGAGCAATATAATGAAATTTTGAAAAAACAAAACTCTTGCTGTGCAATTTGCTGCGTCCATAGCGAAAAATATTTAACAAAAAATGGAAATTTAAAATATTTTTGTGTTGACCATAGTCATTCAACAGGTGCAATTCGTGGCCTCCTGTGTGTTGCGTGCAATAGTGGAATAGGGCACTTTAAGGATTGTACAATCTCCCTGGGAAATGCGGTTAAATATCTTGAAAACCTCTCGATTATTCATGAAAATTTGTGACACTCTGTTGACTGATTCTGATATGTATGCTATAGTTATGTGCATAACAACGTATATATTTAGGGGAATAAAATGCTGGCTTTTTTGTTTATCTTTGGGGTTATTGTTTTTGCTCTCCCTTACTGGATAGAAGCATCCACCATTATTTGGCCGTAAGATTATAAAAGCCATTTCATCACCCTCAATAATGTAGGGGCAGCGGCAGACGTAATGCCAACAGTAGCTCCCAAGCTTTTAATTTTGGCGATACGCTTGTCTATTACCGACTTGTCTAACGCCTGTTCTTTGCCCTTCCGTTTTATTGCTTCAATCATTTTGTTGGAGTTGTTAAGTATATCATAGTTTTCTTGCAGTGCATTTCTAACATTCTCCGGCAGTGTCCTGCCTAGGTCGCCCTCAAGCGCCTTGATTAGAGATTTAGAATTTGTCACATTAACGCCGCGCCAATCATGCTTTCCAATAGATTCGCTAACTTTCTGACTCTTAAGCAACGACTCTTTAAGGGCTTGTAATCCTTCTGCGTCTAAAGTTTCCAAAATGTTTGATGTCTTTACTTTGCCGCGACCGGAAACCATATCATGCAATGCACCATTTTCTGTAAATGGTGATACAATTTCCTTCCAAAATTCTTGGTTAGATAAGTGTTTGCCAAACACCTTCTCAGAAACTGACCCCTGTATCCTATCATTTAGTGTCGACTCTAATCTTTCTATTGAATTAGCTTGCCCGCGTAAAACATCCTTCTTAGATTTTATCATGTCAGGGTTGTCGGCTCGGCTTCTTAAAGAGCGCTTTTCACTAGAAAGCTTTCTCTGTAGCTCTACATACTCCGCAACATTTGGACTGCGTGCGTTTTTATCGACATCGAAAATTGTCTTGCCTGTTAGTGGGTTAACCTTGGTCTTTTCAGCATATTTGCCAAACGTATTGTCGATTGCAGCCCTGGTTTCTTTGGATACAGCATCGCGTATCCCCGGGAATTGCTTGTCAAAGAATTCAGGTTGAACAGGTTTGAACACCCTTTTTTGCCCTTCATTTTTAGCAGCATTAAAATCGTTGTATCTTTCTGAGCCATGATTGTATTCTGAGCGACCTATTTCTTTTAAATCGTTTGCCACATTGCGCTTTGACACGCCGGAATTATCCTTTAAATGCTCTTTGTAAGTGTCCTCGATAACCCTGCCTGCCTCTTTAATAGTGTCTTGATGGGTTAACACATCGCGCTTGCCTTTAGTTATAGATTCGCCAAGTTCTGCCCTCTGCTTCCAAGGTTCGCTAACCTTGTTTACAGCTCTTTTAATTGTTTTAACTGGGGCTGTAGCGACATTCTTGCCAACTTCCAGTCCTTTTCCTGTTACCTCAGCAATCTTTGGGGCATTTTCAATCAGTTTGCCACCAGCTTTCTGTGCAAACTTAGCACCCAGCATGTCTTCAATAGGATTTCTATTCTCGCCTAGAGCCGTCGCGCTCATACCAGCGAAAGGGTTGCCGGTAGCTATCGCTCCTGGAATCTGACGAGCCAATGAACCTACTAGCTGAGTATCGGCAGAATTTGGGTCCGTTACTTTTTGCTGCCAGTAGTTTTCGGCAGCATTCATGGTGTCGTGCGTTTCTTGAGATGGTTTCCAGGCTTGCAGCCAATCAGGTAACAATTGAATTGGATCTAAATTTAGGAATTTAGTATTAGGTTTTTCTTGGCGCATTTCTTCTACGCGCTGGCCCTGCCTAGCTTTATGCTCTTGCGCATAACCAAGCATGTTGCTAGGGATGTTTAAGCCTGAATGAGCGCCACCAACTAAGTTGCTCATAGCGGTATTGCCGTAATCAGCAAACTTTTGCCCTGGGGTGCCTTCATGTTCTGCGAGGGCGTTAAACGCTTGGGCGCCTTGCTCTACCATACCCCACGCGTTACGAGGTGCGTTTCTTGCAGCTTGGAAAACCGCCTGATCTGGGGATTCATAGTCAGAGCTTTGAAATTGCTGTGTGTTACGCTGCTCAGGAGGTTGCATGCCGCGTCGCTTCATTTCAGCTAATATCTCTTGACGCCGTGAAGATTCTTGCGGCGCAGAGGCTCGGGGGATAGCCATCCCTCGACGGGTCATTTCTGCTGCAATTTCTTCCCTTCTACCCATTGTTATACGCCTCGATTAGTTCTTCAGGGGTCATTTGCGAGAAGGATTTATCTTTGGATTCCGAATCTTTAGTCATGCCGATGCCCTTTTGTAGATCGACAGATAGCCCTTCAACTTCTGAGTTGTCCCTGTATGCTTCCATATTTAACTGTGGAACATAACGACCTCTGCGGCCATTCTCTAAGGCTTGATGATATCTTTTCGCTGGCGCGGTTTCACTTATAATTTTATCAATAAGATATTTATTGGCTTCATCAGTGTTGTTGGGGTTTGGCTTAGATTGAGCTAGCAAAGTAGCCTTTGTGTCGGTAAAGTTTTTACCTAAAGCGTCACCCTGCTGTAAAATCAGATCGTTTGAAAGTTTAAGAAACTTTTCATAAGCCCCCAAATCTTTCTTGTTGGCAAATAAGTTTCTCTTAGTCTTCGCAAGAAAGCTTGGCTTATCGCCGGCTAATGCGAAGGCCGAGGAAAATTCATCCGCAAGCTTTGGATGGTCTTCCATTATTTTCCTGAGCTCATAGGCTATTTTGTTGACCTTCATCTGGCCTTGTGCGAGCTTTTGTTGCTGAGTTACCTCTTTTGAAGCTGCGAGCTTCTCGTTTGCGCCCATCATTGAATATGGAACGCCATTATCCGGCAAGTCGCTCATGCCTCGGCTTTGGCTTAGGCGCTGGTTTATTTCTTCAGCCTGAGCATTTTTATAGTCAACATCAGCTCCGTAAGATCGCCTATGCGCTTTACTTAAGTCCATCTCCTCCCTCTTAATCTGAGGGTAAAGTTCATTCTCTTGCTGCTGTTTCTGCAGGCCGGCTTGCGCTTTAGGCTGCGCATACTCAGCTTCAACCCCAGATATTTGGTTTTTAAGGTCTGCTTGCAATCTTTCTTGCGCCAATCTCTGTGGCGTCTGAGCCATTTCCATGCCTTCGTAATAATTCTTAAACATGTTGGATAGCCCCGAGTTATCAGGGGAGTGCAAGAGCTGGTTAAAATTTAATGGATTTAAAGGCATTAACGTCCCCCCGATAGCCAGTTGTTTGGCATGCTGAAACCGCTACTGTTACCGTATTGTGGTATTTTGGTTTGATTGCTGCCCAGTGATTGGCCTGCCTGTCCTCCAAATCCACGACTTAAGTTACTTATTAAATCATTCATATTTCCCGACTGACCTTTTTGTTTTTGAGCGCCCATAGTTGCCGACAATCCAGCTTGGTTTCCTGCAGAGTTTCCAAGATAATCAGCTAAGCTTCCTGACGCCTGGAATCCTTTGTCAGCCGAACCTTCCAGCCCTTTCATGCCTGTATTTCTCATACCGTTTATGTTTTCAAGATATGCGCCAAGGTCAGACCCTAACATCTGCTGCACAAGTTGGGTGCGGCTCATTTGATCTGCTTCATTACCAACAAAGCCACCAGCAGCGGCGGTATTGCCCATTGCTTGATTCATACGAGGCTGCATAAATTGGTATTGAGCCGAAGGCTTATATTTGCTTACATCCTGGTCATACATCTCGTGAGGGTCGTTAAACATTTTAGAGTATTGAGGGCTAAGTTGGCCGTAAGCTTCTCTGCCCTGATTAATGAATGGGTCATAAGCGTCATGCCCATACCCTGAAACCTTGTCAAGATATTGAGATGCACCGTCGCCGCTTTTGTCCTTTGTGAACATCTGGCCAACTGCGCCACCGGCAGATGCGCCCATTGGGCCGCCAAAGTAACCTCCAGCTAGGGTTCCTGCTACTGGTAATAAATCTCTAAAATCAAATGCCATAATATCTTACCTTCTATACGCTTGTTATAACTTCCGTTGTACCAGGAGAAACCAAAAGCTGAGCCTTGCCCAAATCTGAGTTAAACCATATTCTGGGGGCTGGTATGGCTGGCGTTATGGCCACTAAAGTTGCAACCTCTGCGTTGGTTAAGCTCGGCAAGAAGAAACCCGTGTCCGTGCGAAACCATTCACTTAAAATTCTATTCAATAATTCCTGGTATACCTCTTGCTCAGAATATTCTGCATTAAAGGCGTATTGTGGTATTGATTTTGTGCCGCTCATATCGCCCCTTAAACAATTATATCAACCAAGCCATTATTAACTATAAGCCTGCTTGTCGTCCAAAACCTAAAGCAAAAGCAGATATCATTTGCCCCGCCCATCCCTTCCCATTGCAAAATATTCTGCCTGAACCCTAGGGCGTGCAAGCTGCGTGATACGTAGTTACTCCATGTTACCCCGCCACTTTTACTAAATCTCAAGTCAATTCTAGGTGTATAGTCTGGCCTAGAAATCAGGCCGCCAGTTGTGCCACTCCCCGAGTCTTCGGTAACTATTATGTCTCCAAATTCTGTGACAATTTGGTCTAACGGGGCGTTGTTTGTTGCCTCTGTTATAATGCCATCTATTATGTTAACTCCGGTATAGTCTTCGTCCGATCCTTGCTCTAGCGTTATATTTAAGCCGTTAACTATGAATCTTCCAGAGTTTGCCATTCTTATGTTTGATGTGATTCGCATGCGTTGCATTTCATAGACTAGATTAGAATTGTAGTCTGACTGTGCGTTTGTGCGCGGTAAATTTTCGTCTATATAGTTTATAGAGGAATCCATCTCATAAAGCGCTGCATTCCTAAGCGATACGAAATAAGTTTTCAGGTTAAAGTAGACTATCCCGCGTGCCGGATGAAAATTCATATCTTGATTGGTTAAGTTAGAAAACAGCCCTGTGTTAAAATCATACATTAAAGTCAAGTTATCTTCATCGTCGTAAAAAGTTAAGATATAGAACAAGTGACCATCTTCACGATATAATATTGCAGTAGACGTTTCAGGGTGCTTTATTGACCCTAACAATGTGTCTATGCCATCCGTGGAAATATTCTTTAATTTAGTTCCGTCATAAGCACATATCACAGGGGATTCTTCTTTGTTAACCCCAAGCCACACAAGGAGGTCTGCCCCCTCTGCAATTGTGGATACAGATTGGCAACCATAGTTAATGCTAAGCGCAGGATTTTTTGTGTAGTTTTCAGCGCCGCCTGTTTGCGTCCATACCTCGCACACCGTGCGACCAAACACTAACACGTTACTTGAACGAGCAGGTATCCTTTTAACAGCTAGCGCTGAATCTGCTTTTGTTTGAATCGCAAACTGTCCGCCCACTGTCAACTGCAATATAAGGGCGTTATCAGGGGGGGCACCTGCGACGTTAAATTGATACACGTACCAAAAAGCGCCGTTAGAAGTAGGGTTTTTATTTCCAAACAAGAAGAAGGTGTTGTGGTATTCAACATAATTAGGCACTAAAGCCCCGGTCCCTAAAACTGCATCTGTTTGCCTCTCAAATTTAGCCCCAGCCCCATACTGATAAACCCAAGCATCCTGTCCGTCAACTATACATATCTGAGAATTTAAATTCTCATCCATGAAAACCTCGCCAGAAGATGTATTGAGGGCCCCAACTGTAGACTGCCCAAGCGTGGGGCTTAAAGAATATACGACACTATTCACAACAACAATAATAAAATTACCACGCACAGATAAAAATATACCTCGCCCTTGACCGGAAGGGACATTATCTGGTGGTAAAGGTGGGTCAGGATAAGGGTTAGGAAACGGCAACAAGTTTAAGACTCTCTGGTAACCAGGAAACCCCACCATCCAATTTTGCTGGTCCTCTGCACCCTCAACACCCGCGCTTGATATGTACATGTTAAATGTTTTAGCTGCACTAATCTTAGAGTATTTGCCGAACGTAGAGCCGCCTACTAAATCTAGCTTTTCTTGGGTTGATTTTGGCGTAACTCTGCTGCTAGTCATTTATTATAATCCGCCTGTAGTGTAGCCGCGACCAATATTGACGGCTGCATAATTAATACCCTTAATTTGACCTAAAACGCTAATTTTTTGATAGCGAAGATCAAGAGGTTCAGCCATTTTAGATATTTGAAGCTTATATCTTGCTAGTTGGTCTGCAACCCCATCTGGCACGGCAAAGTTTAGCTTTTGGCAAATACGCTCGGACAACTGATATTCAAGATAGTTAGTATAAAAAGCATCAAACACCAAAGCGTAAAAGTTTTGTGAAAAATATCCGTCTTGCAAGCTAAAGTCTCTAAATGTGATTTGACCAAGCACAGGGGCATTTAATATCCCGCTAGTTACAATGGTTATGGTCTTCCCCGAGACACTACTCAAAACAAATTCAAAGTTAATGAGGCTGGCCGTTACATTCACAACGATGCCAGTATTTATATATGTTGCCAATGCTAATGCGTCAGCATATGTTCCCGCTAAATCAACCCCGTTAACAACAAGTTGACCAGCGCTAATTGTCCCAGGAAGAACGACGCTTGCAACACCTAGGTTTGCTGTCGTAACCTTGGACTGTAAATCTTGGTTAAGCGTAACGCTGTCTATAAAGAAATTGCCCGTAACGTTAAACTCAAACGCTTGCTGAGGCCAGAAGTACACCCAGATGTTACACCCACCAGGCACACGCTCGTAAGTGTATGAAACTGGCAGCGCGTTAATGTTGTTTGCTCGGGGTGACCCAAAATACTTAATTCTGTCAACATAATTCATTTGGTAGCGAACAGAGCCGATGTAAAACACCAGCGCATCTATACTCGCAAGACCTGGAATGAAATAAGTTTCCTGCCCGACAACCGCGTTAAATGCATACTGCTGAGTGATGTATGGAATATCCCCAGAGTCCAGGGCCTTGTCGCCTAAAAGCTGGTTAAGCCATAACAAACCATCATTTAATTGATAACCTTGTATCGTCTCAAATTGTCGGCTTACAACACTTGAACTGTAGTAAGCCTCGGTTATTAATTTCGTAACTGAATATGTCATAACTTAACCCTCTAATCATTATAGCTGGTCTACATAACCATTCATTGTTATTACTAATGCGCCAATAGCCGCAGGAGTAGCAACAACCACATCCATCACAGGGGTGGCATTTAATGCAGAAGGAACCCTAACTACTGTGTTTTGAAGTTGCGCGGCAACCCCTGAAAATGAAGCGTAAGAACCAGTTGAACCGAAAGGGGCGAACTTTATAATGTCATCTGCCGCATTGGGTGTATAGCTCACATTTAGAAGCACTTCCACAGGAGATTGTGGAATCAAAGTAGTAAGTGTGCCGGCAGATACAAACGCTGTAGATGCGGTTGTGCGCGAGCTAGGTATCACCACGCCTAAAGTGGTTGGTCCTGTGCCTGGGTCATACCACATTGTGCGATCTAAAGCTGCGCCAGTTTGTGAGAATTTACGAACAGCCTTTGCGCCATCCATAGAAACAGAGCCTACATAGCGATACATGTCATAGCCTAACGGCAAAGATGGCAATGTGAAGCTTGCTGACAATACGGCAGAACCTGAATTAAATCCGCGTGAATCGCCAATCACATAAACAGCATACATTGTACTAGCAACGATTGCTGCACCGCCGCCAACATCTACACCCAATGCGCCAGTTAAAGCTGTGTTAACTGTAACGTCTGACGCTGCAACCCTAGGGTTAGAATACAGATTGCCACCGACAAGAATGTCGTTAGCATCTGTAGAATCACGAACTTGGCCTGCGCTAACAGTAAGCGTAGTCCCTGTTAAAAATATTAATCCTGCGCCTCTTACGTATAAATTACCAAGATTAACCATTGGGCTACCTGGTATGAGTGATCCGGTTCCTGAAGTTGACATAAATTTATCCTCTTAAATTTTCAGGCAAAATGCCTTCGCCGTTGTTTCTATGATGTTCATTGTGATG
>Ga0222631_1000453_pt1 | contig 11974 bp, 20 predicted proteins | sample AntAcemetagenom5_FD_179826 | JGI IMG/M metagenome (GOLD analysis project Ga0222631, IMG submission 179826) | Saline water microbial communities from Ace Lake, Antarctica - #5 | ecosystem: Environmental > Aquatic > Non-marine Saline and Alkaline > Saline | place: Antarctica: Ace Lake | collected... | reverse complement strand
TGAAAATAGTAATTTGAAAATAGAAATTTGAAAATAGAAATTTGAAAATAGTAATTTAAAAATAGTAATTTAAAAATAGTTGTAAACAGTGGTTGACATTCAATAGAACTATGTGTATGTTGTGTAACAACAAAACAAACATTGACAAAAAGGAACTTATGAAAACTCCAAATACTACAGACCACAACATTTCATTTGACGGTAGAGGAACACTAACATTCACGAACATTCTCACGAACACCTTTTACAGAAAATTTGTATTCATTAACCACGTAGATGCTTCTGATGCTTTTGAAGACTACAAAAAATCCGGCTTCAAAGTCAAGAAAATTGTCAAAAGAAACTTCAGAGCTAATGGAAAAACTATTCCATTCCTAGACAAAAACTCTTAAAGGAAACTCCATGAAAACTACTATAAAATCACTAACAATCCGAGAAATTAGAGCCTTATTATTCAACACGGATCAATACACCTTGATTGATAACGAACAAATGTCCAACAAGGAATCAAGGGATTTTCTATACAACAAAGACGACCAAGATAAGAAAATGAATGTGCTTGATAACACCACACATTTATTGATTTGGTTATAAAACACGTTAATAAAACATTTTAATAAAAACTCCATGGCTAAACTGAACACACCTTTTGTAAATTCTCTTCTATTACATTTTGAAGACAAGGAAATTAATGGTTATATTGCAGATCAGGACCCTAATACCAACCTTTTATTTTGGGCAAACAGTAAAGGAAAATGTATCTACGTGAATCCTGTCTACGGCCCAGAAACAGAAGAAAACGAAGCTGGACTACTTATGACTGTCGAGGGCTTAGATGCTCAAGGAAACCAAGAGTTCTTCGAGACCTTTCCAGTCAAAACTCACAACATAGACGAATACACTGAACTTGTGAAAAAGGTTCTATCAACTGAGGTCTAAAAAATGATAGGCTATTTGCTATAGTTGAAAACTTTGGTTGACATTCATTAGAACTATGTGTATGTTGTGTAACAACAAATCAAACATTTAAAATATAATGACAAAGCAAGAATTTAAAAACGAGTATTTAAGAAACGCTTTCTTTTGGATAAATGAAGAAAACCACATTAAAATACAAGAAATAATGCAGGAGTTTGGCATCCGATGTCATACTGGGAGTGGATTTATAAAATGGCATGAAGGATTTAAGAACCTCTGTACATTTCCTCCAAACGGATTTACTGGACACGAATTCTATCAGAAAGTAGGTATGTGGAGTCCAAATGCGAAATACGGTGAGCCTAAAAATATAAAACGTTTTTTAATAGATTACGAAGCACTATCGTAGACATTAGGCAATAGACATTAGGCAATAGACATTAGGCAATAGACATTATGAATTCTAAACTTTTTAGTAATACTGATAGCCGGAATGCTTCTTTTGGGCGCATTAGACAATTAGCATTAGACAATTAGCATTAGAAAATTAACATTAGACAATTAACATTAGAAAATTAACATTAGAAAATTAACATTAGACAATTATGAAAAACCCAGATTTAATAAACGAATTGGCAAAGAGAATAAACAAACCTCAAGTAGTAGTAGAGTGTTGGATTGATGAACTAGAATTAGAAGCTTACGAAAGAGGCTTAAAAGATGCAGAAGCAGAGCAACTAACTAAACTAACTAAACCCGATGGTAGTGGTTCTTCCCCGGATTTAGAAGAGATAAGAGCGCCATTTCAAGAGGCTCTTTATGCGACGGGAAACCTTACAGTTGAACAATGCGACAATATTGCAGATAGAATTTTGCAATGCGTAAATGAAGCGGGATTGAAAGTAGTTAGGCAATGACCGCTAACTAAACTAACAACAAAACTATGGATATAAAACAAATAGAATGCGGAGTGTGGCTTTACAAAGGTTGCTTTATCCAAGAATCAGAACACCCAAAACTTATAGGTAAGTATGAAGTATTTAAAAATAATACACCCCAAAGGTACGTTGGTAGATGCCACACTTTTATGGAAGCTAAAAAACTTTGTGTAGAAAATGAATGCTTTGAAAATGTACTTGACTTTTAATTAAAAAAAAGATGGAACAAAACTACAAGCCGGTGCCAATTGCTGACAAATTTTACATAAGTTTAGAAACTTATTGTAATTATCATTCTGAATGGGTATCTGGAATATTTAAAGATTGGAATGGTGATGATTTGGTATTTTTCAGAAAAACTGATGCTGAAGATTGGATTGAGACGAGGAGAGCGATATGCAAAGTTTATCCATAAGCGCACAAAACAAACTAATCCAAAAAGAAAAAATGCGTTTTTTCTATAAACAACTTCTGTACTTTAAACTGGTTTTTAAAGAGATGAAACAAATAGAAGGTTATAATTACCGAGAAGTAGGAAACTTACCAATAGTAGGGTGTGACCACTTTAAAGGGTATGAAATAATAAACCCTAAAACAAATAAAGTACTTTATAGAAAAGTAAAAGACTATGGTTATATAGGTGACGGATTTAGAAGTTATAACCCAAGTAGATATAATGTAGTAAGTAAGTTCTTTTCTTCAAATTCATTATAGGTGTGTGTATGGCAAGTAAGCCAAGCACTAAAAATTAATAAACAATAACTTAACTGGCTTATTTGCTATACATATTGTTAGCAAATGAGTAGTTTTAAAAACGAGAATGTTATGATGACACTTAAGCGAATAAAAGAAAACCTATGTTACAGCGATTTACGAAACCCCAATGTGACAGTAGATGAAGAAACGGCAATAGAGATTGCCAAAAATAATGCCGATTGTTATTGTGATAATTGTTTCAGAGGAAAAACGGCATTAGCAGAAGAACTATTGAAGTATTACTATATGGTAAACGAAAAGTAGCCTTGTTGCTAACGTTTATGGTATGGTGCGTGGCGACTTTACAGCACAGAAATTTTAAATTAACACAACAAACCTAAGACTAATACTCTTAGGTTTTTTTATTTTCATTAGCCTATTGACATTCATTAGAACTATGTGTATGTTGTGTAACAACAAATCAAACATTGATAAAACATTGATAAAACAAACATTAAAGGTTATGAATAAAAACGAAATTTTAGAAGACATCAAAGATGCTTTAGGAACTAAATCGACTGCTAGGAATAGTATGGGCCGTTCTGAAAATTATTATGACTCAAGTTACTTAATAGGCAAATGCTTTACCGAGGACGAACTGAATAAGTTAAACGAAACAGAACTAAACAACTTAATTAAATTAGCAGAATTTGCAGGTAATGTATTTTACTAATTGTATCAAACCAAACTATGAAAACCACACAACTTAAAATGAAGGAGTCGAAATGACTAAACAAGAAAAAGTAAAAGTAATTGATATGCTTGAAGAAGCACATAACAGATTAACAAGACTAAAGATTCGTGTTCTAGAAGGCACAATTAGTGCCGAATTTATCTGCACCGGAATCTCCGATATTCAAGAAGATTTAAAATCACACGGGCAAGCGGTAGCACGAAATGAGGTTGACCTATGACTGATAAAATATACCAGGAAATATACGAGTTGCTTTACCTTATAGCACAAAAAATAAACAACCATACCGACACAAAAACGGTTAGGGTAGATGAAAGCTTCGACCATGGGTCGGGTACTGAGTACCAACACAGCTATGAATTGTGGCCATGTGGGCAGGAAATAGAACTCGCTCAATACGTCGAGCTAGAACTTAAAAAGGTACTGCCTTTGACAGAATATGAGGATGAATATACATCAGAAGTGTACTGGAATTTATCGGCTGAATATCGGGTCGGGCTATGAGGAAACTGAACGCTAAATACATAAACTTTAAACAACTAAATATAAAAAAATGAAAACTATAAGCGAAGTAAAAGTATCGAATGAATTACAAGATAGAACAAGTCTTACAGATGAGCGAATATTCCGAGATTTAGCTTGTACATTAGTACGGGATATGCCTTTAGAGGAACTGCATAAATTGATTTGCCTTACTAAAATAGACCCAGACTCTGCCGAAAGCAAAGAGATTCTAATTAATGTTGAGCAACTAAATCAATTAAAAAGAGAAAGGTTGATACTATATCAAGCAAAAGTAGACATTTCTTAGTCTCGGGCCAAACTAACTGATGAGTGGTGACCGTGGTTGATGTTTATTCTGTCACAAAAGTTGACAAAATTTGTGACAAAAAGTTGAAAATAGTTGCTTATTTTGTTACAAACAGAAGTTGAACTGTAACAAATATTTGCTAAATTTGTTACAAAATTCTGTCACAAAAGTTGACAAAATTTGTGACAAAAAGTTGCAAAATTAGTGGTTGACATTCAATAGACTTATGTGTATGTTGTGTAACAATCAAACATTGATAAACACCTTAAAACCAGTACGACTATGACACCAATAGAAAAAGCAAAGAAAATAATGCAAGAGATTTATGAGTTAGACCAACATAATAAAACAACACAAAGTAGATGTAAAGAAATAGCTTTGCTTTGTGTTAATAAGCAATTAGAGTTAATAAACACTATAAATAATGATGGTGCTGATGATTATTATGAAGACATTTTACAAATGAAAGAGTACCTCGTGAATTTGTAGTTATTAATTACAACGGTAAAAAGACAAGATAACCCTTTCGGATGGCAAACAATGTTAATAACCTGCAAAAGATGGCTTTAAGCCAAGTGAAGCTATTACTCATATTTATTGTTATATGCTTTTTTAATAACAAAAAAACTACAATTAATCATGGAATTTAAAAAATACAAACACCTCAACTTCTAACAAATGAGAACATACAACGAGGAATTAGAAACTATTGCATCTGATATTTTAGATCAAAATGCAAGTGAAGGTGGTGCTAAAAAGCCAAATTATAGTAACAGAGACTTTATGAATACTATACTTATATTCCAAGCAGCCTTGATGGATAAATTATATGACAACCAAGAATATGACAACATGGATTTTGAAAGTCGTTTTGAAATGGCTAGCCAATGCGGCTTGGATCTGCGTAGATTAATACACACATATACAGGTCTAGACACCCATAATGCCGAAGAGTTTCTGATGAAGAAATAGGTGTTTCAGAGGCATGAAGACACATATTAAAACTTTATAATGGTTGACTAATAAAATGGTTGACATTCAATAGACTTATGTTTATATTAATGTATTGAATAAAAAACAACATTGATAAATCAAACATTGCTATGAATAAAAATGAAATTTACGAAAAACTCAAAACTGAATTTTCAAACTCAGGCCCTTTAAAACTTGGCGCTATCGAAAGTTGGACAAAAGCTAACATAGGCGAAGACGTAAAAATATATTCCCTAATTCAACAAGCAAAAGTAGGCAGAAACCAATACGATTTCAGAACCTCCGAAAAACCTATTCTTGTTACAGGACCAAAAAACGACCAGTCGTTTACATCAAACACTACAGCACAAAAAATTCAGGTGCTTTCTTCAAACTCTGAATCATACGTACCACAGAAGGACCCGATGTTTGTAGGTCACGGCTTCCACAGAAGAATGGTCAAGGTGTTTAAATCAAAACTTTTCTACCCAATATTTGTAACGGGTCTTTCGGGTAATGGAAAAACCTTTATGGTTGAACAAGCAGCTGCCAACCTTGAAAGAGAAATGATCCGAATTAATATTACAACTGAATCAGATGAGGCTGCGTTACTTGGTGGTTTTAGACTTATCAATGGGGAAACTGTTTATCAGGATGGTCCTGTTGTTATTGCCATGCGCCGAGGTGCAATCGCATTATTAGACGAAATTGATCTAGGGTCTAACAAAATGATGTGCTTGCAACCAATACTAGAAGGTAAACCATTTCTAAACAAACATACAGGCGAAGTTGTCTTCCCTGCTGAAGGTTTTAATGTAATTGCCACCGCTAATACAAAAGGTAAAGGTTCAGACGATGGTCGCTTCATTGGTACCAATGTTATGAACGAAGCATTCCTGGAAAGGTTTCCAATAACAGTAGAACAATCTTATCCTACTAAGTCTATTGAAACAAAGATTCTAACGAACCATTTCGAGATGCTATCAATGAACGATGAGTCGGAATTCATAGGCCACCTTATAAACTGGGCAGACATTATTCGCAAAACATTCTACGATGGCGGCATTGATGAGCTTATTACGACCAGAAGGTTAACCCATATTGCTAAGGCCTATTCAATTTTTGGAAATAAACTTGAGGCACTTACTTTTTGCGTGAATCGCTTTGATGACGAAACAAAAAGTGGGTTTATCGACCTTTATTCTAAAATTGATGCTGGAGTTGATGTTGAGGAATTTGAGAAAAAAGAAGGTACATTTGAACTATAAATTTTTTATATCAATGTTTCAAAAACCTAAGACTGATACTCTTAGGTTTTTTTTATTTTCACGGACCTATTGACATTCAATAGAACTATGTGTATATTGATGTATTGAATAAATCAAACTATTGATAAATCAAACATTGATATAACATTTCTATGAATAAAACGACCCTCGCCAAACTACTCGCAACTGAAAATATTTCAGTTGTTCACGACATTAACGCAACTACTGCTTCATTCAATGTGAGTACTCGGTTATTAAAACTTCCTATCTTTCTTGAGATGTCCTCTGAAGTCTATGATATGTTTGTTGGTCATGAAGTTGCCCATGCCCTATGGACACCTCTCCATCCTGAATTAAAAGACCTTGTGAACCTACATCCGTCCATGATGTCTATCCTGAATGTTGTTGAAGATGCAAGAATAGAACGGATGATAAAAAAACAATATCCAGGTCTTAAAAGAAACTTTGTAAAGGGATATACCGAACTGTTCGAATCAGGATTTTTTGGAGTTACCGCTGACGAAATTGAGTATCTCAATGTACTCGATAGGCTAAACATCAACGCAAAGCTAAAAGGAAACTATACACTCGATGTACCTTTCACTGACGCTGAATTAATATTCGTAGACAAATTAGAAAATACCCAAACATTTGAAGACACAATCCAAGTTTCTCGTGAATTGTTAAAGTTTGCAATAGACGAAAAGAACAAATTAGACAAATCCGATAAAAAAAGTAAAGGTTCACAAGAAAACTCAGAAGGTTCAGAAGGTTCTGAAGGTTCAGAAGAAAACTCAGAAGGTTCTGAAGGTTCTGAAGGTTCTGAAGGCAATGAAGGTTCACAAGAAAACTCTGAAGGTTCACAAGAAAACTCAGAAGGTTCTGAAGGTTCACAAGAAAACTCCGAAGGTTCTGAAGGTTCACAAGGTAATGATATATCCACTGATCTGGATATAATTACTCAAAAAAATATTAATGAAGCCTTTATTAACCATGAAAAAGATAGAAATTCTAAGTCAAACAGAAACGCTTATATTGTGAAAAATAATACTGATATTGATATAGACCTTGATAATATAATAGTATCCCCACAAACTATACATGATTTACTCAGAAGTGGCAAAGGAGATTACACAAAAATTAATGAATACTATAAAAAGGCTACTAATGAATACATAAAAAACAATTCAAAAATTACCAATTATATGGTAAAAAAATTCGAACTAAAAAAGGCTGCTAAAAATTACAGAAACATATCCGAAACTCAAATGGGTTCTTTGGATATGAAAAAACTTCATTCCTACAAGTTTAATGATAACATATTCCTCACGGGTATGGACACAAAAGACGAGAAAAACCACGGAATTTATGCACTTGTTGACTGGTCAGGCTCTGTTAGGAAAGAATTTAATTCCATGTTGGATCAGGTGTTAAACACTGCTCTATTCTGTCGCAAGGCAGGAATTCATTTTGAAGCGTACGGTTTCACGAATGAAAGAAACAAATTAGGTCACGACCGTCAGCTACAGCCTATCCGTTGTAAAAATGGCGGCAATATCTCAACTCCAAGCCTATCATTATTGACATTATTTTCTGGTTCAAAAAAGGCCGCTAATTTTACCCAAGAAGTCAATAACGTCTACGTGCTTAAGAGTATTATAGGTGAGAGTTTGAGTTACTGGGGATCTAGAACATTAGGCCAATATAATATCGAAGCATTTGGCTTGTACGGAACACCACTTAATGCAGCTTTGCCGGTATTGAATAAAATAATCAAAGAGTCTAAAATTAAAAACAAACTAGAGAAAACTTCTGCTCTGATATTGACTGACGGTTATGACAATGGTCGCTACACTGACCTAGAAAGCGGTAAAAAAATCTCAATAAAAACCACCAAATCTTATAAAACTTTTGACACAGACGAAACAAAGGACCTCTATGATTATATTAAGATAGATTCTTGTTCTAAGGTAATTATTATGCACATTTCCCATAGGTTACATCTAGATTATTACGGTTACAAATACGACAATAGTACTAATACCCGCAAACCTATTAATCCGAAAGTGGTAAATGACCAATATAATATCCATAACACCTTCAAAAAAAATAAATACCAGGTTTTTACTAACAACGGTTTCGATGTTGCTTATGTTCTGCATCCATCTCTGTTGAATATACAGAACAACCTGCCACTTGATTCAATTGGAGCTAATGTAACCATGGGAAAACTAAAAACAATGTTTTCTAAATCGACATCTAGTAAAATAAAATCTCGTTTTGTATTGGATCATCTAATTGATACCATTGGATAGCCATCAGATAGCCATCAGATAGCCAAAGACCCTAGCTATATATGTTAGGGTTTTTTAGTTTAGTCAATGAGGTTTCGTTTAGTCAAGGTTTAATTTATTATCCGTATATTACCATGAATGAATAAAGTACTTGAAGTCTCGGCAATCCTCGGAAATGTTTTATGCTGCATGATACCTAGACTAAATAGAAATTTGAAAATAGAAATTTGAAAATAGAAAAATAGTGGTTGACATTTAATAGACTTATGTTTATATTATTGTATTGATAAATCAAACTATTGAATAAAACAAACATTGAATAAAACAAACATTATGGCTACTCGATCTTACATAAAAATTTCAGATTTGCAAGGATTAAAACTTTACAAACACTACGATGGCGATCCTAAATCTACATTACCTTGGCTAAAATCTTTTAATACCAAATGGGCTGAAACTGGTAGAGAAGACAATAACTACAAATTTGCTCAATTGGTTCGCTCCTCTGTTATTGATGCTGAAGAATTTAATCTTGACACATCTACAGAAACAGGTTGGGGCATTGAATATATGGAAAATAAATACGCTTATGGCTGCTACTTATATACTCTACATGCCGACGGTTCTGTAGAATATAAATTTGTTGACTAACCAAACCTAACCTAACCAAATCAAAAAAGACCTCAAGAATTTATATTTTTGAGGTTTTTTAGTTTAATCTTGCTTATTTGCGTATTGATATAATAAGGGTTTTTATGGGTTATATAGCATCCCTAAGTTGTTGTGGGGCAATGTATCATAGATAGTTTTTCCACATGGTGGTTTCTTATGTTTATTATGTTTACAACCTTTTACATTAGTTTTACAACCTTTTACCATAAAAAATTTGCGGAACATAAAAAAAGTTTTTATATTGTGAGTGAAACGAACAATTCTTTTGAACACTTATATAACTAATGTCCTTAATGAACATTGAATAACTTATATGCCTAAGGATATAAATGAACATTAGGATAGGAAATGAACCTGGATGATAATGACCATCAATGTAGTTTGGTTAGCTATATAAATATTAGTAAATATAACATAAAAGACGTATGGCAATATTTACTATAAAGGACCTAGCAAAAGCTAAGTATAAACAAGTTTTCATAGATAAAATTAGAGCAAAAGAACCGATGCTCTTGGAAAATACTAAAGCATTTGAAGTACTTGAATGTCCTGAAAGTGTTCTTTCGGCATTGGAAGCAGCAAAAACTAATCAAGAACTTACCGATATAGTAAAGTCTGGTGGTAGTCTTAAATTTCTATTCAAGACTAAAAAAGGTAAAAGAATTAAACTTACAGATATTTCTAAAGAAAATGTCAAAGGTTCATCTGCTCGGGTCGGCGATGCAAACACTACCAAATACCAGGAACTTTGTTCACTGTATATAATTGAAATGGTTATCAAAAATAAAGTAGTAGAAAAGACAAAACTAGTAGAAATTTACAATGACCTAGTAAATCAACCTACATGGCAAGAATCTTTTTTAGCACAAGAAGAAATATTTAAAAAAATGAAAACTGACCTAAAAATAGGTCGCCACACCATATTCAATAGGGATGGTGGTTTCATGGATTTTATCACACAAAGAATAAAGACCTTTGGATTTTCCCAAAAGGATGCTTGGAACCCTGCTGATGTCTGGTTAATAAAAAATTCGACGGTCATACAGGACCTTAAAGAGGCTAAAAGCATACAAGAGCTCAATGATATAATGAAAAAAATGTTTTTTGAAGATAGATTAATAGGTATTTCTCTAAAAAAGACCAAGAAAAAAGCATTCTACGAACTGGTAAACTTATCGAACGAGAAACCAAAAGAATATAAGTTACTTAAACTAAATATAGCATTTGATATGGTTGGTAATAAATTTAGTAACGATGAACTTAACTACGACCAATATTACGACGGAAAATCTGTTATAAATGTTCAAATACGAATGTACCCAAAGTCTACTCTAAGCAATGTCCAGGTATCATACAAACTAAAAGGCGCAAGTGCTGAATTCGGTAAGGTTCCTTCTAGATTCAGAAACGACCTTTTTAAGACTTTTACTGGCTTAAATTTTCCACAAGGTAAAAGTATGCCACGAAACCTAGAAGAATTTAGTAAAAATAGAACTTTATATGAAAAGATGTTCAAAAAAATTCAAGCTAACAAGAACTTTAATACTAATGTTCGAGATGTAAATGAATTTTTTAAGAACTTCGAAACTATTTTTAGCGAACAAAGTGAAACCTATATACAGACCGAACTGTGTACCAAGCTCCAGGGTTTCCATATAGCATACGGCTTTTCTTTGTTATCAGAAAACGAACTAACCGACCTACTTACACAGTGGGCATATTTATCGCAGAAAAAAGGAAACATCTTTGGACCTTTTGTCAAAGTTTATTAAAAATACCACACACACTTATAAAAAAAATGAACCCATTAGATACACAATACGCAGATATTCTTAGACTCATAAAGCGTCAAGGCCACGAAAAAGACACTAGAAATGGAAAAACTAAAAGCATATTTGGAGTTACTTTCAGACATGACATGAAAACTGGGTTTCCTTTGTTGACAACAAAAAAGATGGCTGTTGGATCTATCATGAATGAACTCAGATGGTTTTTAACAGGCTCGACAGACATAAGAGACTTATGGGAAATGAACGTTTCTATATGGGACGGTGATTGGTACAAAAACTATAGAAAATGGTGTACAAATCCACTGTCACTCCAACAAATGAAAACCATTGCTAAAAATCCAAGTTCATACCATGATACTATTTGGGATTTAGGTCCTATTTACGGCTCTCAGTGGAAAAATTTTGATGGTATAGATCAGATAAAACAAGTACTAGAAAAACTGCGAAATAATCCAGATGATAGAGCAATTATGGTCAGCGCATGGAATCCTTCAAAATTGGAAGAAATGACTTTGAGACCTTGCCATTATGGTTTTCAATTATTTACTAGGGTTCTAACTAAAAAAGAGCAACTAGATTATATAGCATCAAAACCAAACAGCAGTGGCAACAAACCTACTAGAGCAATTTCTCTTCTTTGGAATCAACGGTCAGTAGATACGCCTTTAGGTTTGCCCTTCAACATTGCAAGTTATGCTATGCTTCTTGAATTATTTGCTGCCGAGACAGGTATGGTGCCTGATGAGTTAATAGGTAATTTGGGTGATACTCATATCTACGAAAATCAGATGCTTGGTGTTGATGAACAACTTTCCCGAGATGGTTACGCAATACTACCAACTATAAAAATAAATCATTCAA
>Ga0222631_1000445_pt1 | contig 12081 bp, 14 predicted proteins | sample AntAcemetagenom5_FD_179826 | JGI IMG/M metagenome (GOLD analysis project Ga0222631, IMG submission 179826) | Saline water microbial communities from Ace Lake, Antarctica - #5 | ecosystem: Environmental > Aquatic > Non-marine Saline and Alkaline > Saline | place: Antarctica: Ace Lake | collected... | reverse complement strand
TAAATGGTTAGTTGACGAGGGATACGCTGTCCCCTATGGTGCACAAAACAAATCTCTAGTCGAAGGACTCCATCTTGAGAATCGTAAGAAACTTATCGAACGTGGTGAAGTACAGGCGTAAAAAAATATAAGTATATATAAATATAATGAAGATTGATTGGAGGTTTGTTTTGGTTTTGGTCGCAGCACTCATAACTATCATCGCCCTCAAGACCCAGACGGAAAACTTAGATGGTGATGTAGAGGAGACCGAGGAGACCGAGGAGACCGAGGAGACCGAGGAAACTAAAGATACTTACCCCGACGTACAAGGTTTTGTAGCTTCTCTCAGTGAGACCGGTAGCAAGATAAGCTACACGGACGTTCTCACTCTACAGGGAATGAGTGAGGGTATACGAGTAAATGGAGACACCAAAACTTTCACAGCTTGTTCTAATGACTGTACCGCCGAACTTTTCAATGACCCGAAAATGAAAAGTGAGCAGAAAACGTGTAAAAAACAATGTGAGGGTTACATCCGTGGTGTGTGCAAAACTGTGTGTGACCTAGACCCAAAGGACCCGGTATGTAAGACTGCCTGTGCGGAATACTTAGAATAAATACGGGTATTTTCGAACCCATAAATTACAAATCCACTTCTCACCAGACTTTACAGGTAACCCACCATGTAAAGCCTTGGACGACATACACCCCCAATTGTCTAGGGTATCGAAAAATAAAGCATCCCCAGCACTCAATTTATACGATTTATTTAGATGAGGAAAATGTGTTTCTCCACCATCATAGTCATCATTAAGAGCTAAAATGAATGTATGTATTCGTTTATTTTTGTCACCGATGAAACAATCTTGATGGTATTTGTAATGACCATTTTTCTCATATTTGAGAACTTGTAACTTCTCAAAGTTCGTTACATGTTTATCAGTGTATTTTAGACACTTTCGGATGATACGATCTACTATCGGATCATTTTTTGAGAGCCACGCTGTTTTACTTTTCCTAATACTCTCATTAACAATTTTACCGGTTGTGATTTTAGAATCTTCTAGTTTATCTTCAGCGAGTGTAATTATATATCTTCTTTCTTTATCAGACAGAATCCCCTTTATAACCTGTGGTTTTCTATAAAACATCGATATGTCTCGGTGTACTTGAATTATACCTAGATCTTATTATTTGGAATATATCGTTGGAGTATTCTAAAATAAATTCCATCTGTTTTAGTATATCATCATGTTTATCTGGTTCGATAATATATTGTCTGAGAAGATCCCCACAAGTGTGAGAGATAAGCTCAAATATATGATAAACCTCTTTTGATTTATCGATAAACTTCTCTTGTCGTTGTAACAATATCTTGAAGTTCTCTTCGGATATATCATTTAACATATAACAAATACGTGTGGGTATGTTATCAATTGGTTCTATATTCAAAAATAAAAGCTCTCGCTCCAATTGGTTTACTAACATCATATACTGGAGCATTTCATTTGATGCGTGATTTTCCCTAAGTTCTCTAAAGGTTGGTACCCCTCCACATGGAATGTCACCATGCTCACGGGATGATATCAATTTCTTTTTAAATTCTATAAAATGTGGATTATGAACACGGCCAGTCTCTATTTCACCTGTCCTCCAATTAAATGCGGTATGACAATTTACACACCACATCTGCATACACCCACTACTTTTATGTATAACTGTACCACATTTAGGACATGATTTACTATCTTTGTTTAAGAGTTGCATAGTTTTTACAATTTCGGAATCACATACATGATCATCACTTTCAGGTTCATTACACTGTTTACAATAGTTAGTACAACACAACCCACAATACCAATCTTCATTTAAAAACCCTTTACATTCTTCCGATGGACACTGACGCGTGAAATGCCTCGTTTCAAACTCTGAGCTTGTAACCTGACTACGTATTTGATTTAAATGTTGATATGTTTTTTCCATTTCCCTGTACAATATGAGTACTTCTGGATGAATAGTCAACGTGTCATAATTGATATTATGTGTGTGATGTAATTCAATAAGTGTTTGTTTTTGACGTGTAAGAATATAGCGTAATGATCTCATTTGAAGAATTCTTTCAACTTCCGGTTGTGTTTGTGGCATTAATTTTTTTTCTCGCTCGAATAGTACAGTTTCTCTATGATTTTTATAGTGGGTGTTTCTAAAAACTTTCGTACAAAATGAATCTATAAATTCTCTATTCCAACGCGTCTTACACCCCATGCAATGTGGATCTTCAAATGATTCCAATATATATCTTTGACTGCATGAGCGACAACTCGATAAATCACAAAAAGGACATTCAACCTTTTTGTGTTTTACCTTATTGAATTTTTCGCAACATACATCACAAGTTGTCATTAATATAAAGGGAGTTTATTTCTTTAAATTACCATCACTTCAATCCTGGCATGCCACAAATAGAGACAACTTTTCGTGTGTGTCTGGAATATTATTCTCGTATAACGTTTTCGCAAATAATAACACCATTTCCGCATCCCTATATGACATGTACGAATGTCCATACTTTTCATATATGGCCACAACATCTTCGAGGTGGTTATCACACCACTCCTTCACATCTGCATCCCCATCAAGACCCTTTTCGATGAAATCGGCAACCTCGTCGCTGAGAGGCATGTCGGTAATCACGGTACAGTCGTCGTCGGGATGATTCATTTTAGTTACTTTTTATATATTTTACAGTCGACTTAGGGCTCTTATTCGCCTAGCTTCTGCATTTATCTTCTTTGGGGTAAATCCGGGGTTATTCTTCTTGACTTTCTTCTTCAAATTTTTTAATTCAGCCCTGTTATTGACCCTGCGTTCTTCGCGCGGTCGGGTCTCAGCTTCATTTCTACGAACAGCTCCTTCGATTCGCCCACGAAGTTTTGTTACGTTTGTTCGAGATGCCAAGCGGTCGATATTTCTACCGAAGTTTGTACTCGTGTTCTTTGCTAATTCCCGGAGTTCATCATTTTTAGCATTTATGAAATTCTCACGAGATCCATACTTCATCTTCTTCTTGGGTTCATTTGAATTATAGTTAGATACTACAGAGTTTGTATTATTGTTCACTCTATTCTTCACTTGAATTTCTACAAGCTTGCGTCTCTCATCAACATTGTTCACAAACTTTACAACTTTTCTTCGGTGATTCATTTTCTCAACCTTTGTGAGACCCGCCTTGGTGTACTTGTTCTCTATGTTCCTGCGAAGTTCGGTCTTTTCATTCAACTTATTCTCGATAGTTTTCAGGTTTTCTACGTTCTTCGCCGCTCTCAACTCTCGTGCCCAAAGACCAATTTTACCTTTTAAGGGTCCCTTTCTTTCTAGGAAAACACCATCGTTATTTGGTCGCAAGTTCAATTCCTTTGTAATTTTATTCTTCAGTCTCTCCCTCTCCGAGTTAAAATTTACTTCCTCTGTAAGAGATGTGGCAGAAATTTCACCATTATTGTTTAAACTGTTTTGTAACTTTCTAGTGTTACTCAATGTATTTGCATTTCGTTTAGCGTTTCCTAGAGTTTGGTTAGTGTTATTGAATAAGTTCATCAACTTCTTCTTGTTCTCATTTGGTAATCCCAAATTGTTTATGTGCTTACTCAATTCATTGGATTCTGAGTTTTTGTTGTTCTCTTGTTGCTCAACTTCCTTGGGTACATTGTTGTTGTTAGAGTACAGAGGGTTATTTTGCATGTTTGGTTCAAATAAGGGATTATTCTGTGTAGTATTGTTATTGTTATTTGAATTCGAGTTATTGTTGTAAATGGGTTTCTTGTTATTAGCTATTTTGGCATTGCTAATCTCAGATGATATGTCATTCTTTAATTTATTCATAATTTCATTTGTAAGTTGATTAGGTTCAGCTGCTCGCCCTCCTAATCTCAGTTTGGGCTTCATTTTTATTGGTTCACTCGATAAAGTATTATTGTTAACTTTCTTCTTATTAGACTTCGTTTTCTTGTTAATATTGTTACCTACATTTTTACGCATAGAATTCAAAATGTTATTGGTTACATTTGTGTTCAACTCTTCATTGACAGTATTGTTTATTAACTCTTCCATCATATTATTCACTTTAGCCTCATTTGTACGTGTAGTGTTCAATTTAGCATCGTTGACTCTATTAATATTTTTACCAATATTAGTACGCATAGAATTCAAAATGTTATTGGTTACATTAGATTTCACCTTTGTAGACTTAATCGCTTGAATATTTTTAATCGCTTGAATATTTAACTCGTCATTGACAGCGTTATTTATCAATTCTTCCATCATGTTATTTATTTGAGCACTATTCTTCTTATTTGGAACGTTGTTTAGTGTAGAATTCGTAACAGTGTTTTTTGTTGAAACGGGTACAAGTTTATTCAACTCATTAATCACTGTTTCGTTTACTAAATTTTCAGTCATGTTATTTATTTTGTTATTCTCATTCTTGTTGGGCTTCACGTTGGGTGGGAGTGGCTTCACAATGGCATTATTCTTCTTACCACCCTTGAAATAATTCAAGAAGCTCTTACCCTTCTTTTTCGTCGCATTCTCGGTGACTAATGTAGGAACTACATTCTTCTTCTTACCACCTTTGAAATAATTGAAGAAGCTTTTACCCTTCTTTTTCATTGCATCTTGGCGTTCTAATGTAGGAACTACATTCTTCTTCTTACCACCTTTGAAATAATTGAAGAAGCTTTTACCCTTCTTAGGAGGCACATTGGTCGTAGGTTTATTATTCCTACCTATACCATTATTAGGCTTCACATTATTGTTACCGGTGCCACTATTAGTAGTGTTGGGCCTCACATTGTTGTTGGGCCTCACATTGTTGTTGGGCCTCACATTGTTGTTGGGCCTCACGTTGTTGTTGGGCCTCACATTGTTGTTGGGCCTCACGTTGTTGTTGGGCCTCACGTTGTTGTTATCAGTTCCAGTTCCAGTGTTAGAAGTGTTGGGCCTCACGTTGTTGTTACCGGTTCCAGTGTTAGAAGTGTTGGGCCTCACATTATTGGGTCGTGGTGGACCTGGCATCGGGGGGAGTTGGGGTACTGGCACTACCGTTCGCCTTTTTAACAAATTTGGTACGCCACCTGGAGGCCCACCGGTTGGGGGAGCACTAACACTACCCGGTTTTTGTTGTAAAAATGCAGGGGTTGTCATAGGTGGGGCTTGATTAGAGGGTTTGGGGAAAAATGGTACCTTCGCGCCGCTTTTTATATTTTTCGAGGTTAAACCTCGATTACTCATAAATCTCAAACGTTTTGTGGTCGCTTCAATTAATTCCTTTTTTGTCATGTTATCCGCGTTCTCTACACCAACCTTAGTGGCTATCCGAAGAAGTTCTTCTCTCTTAGTTTTCGGATCAAATAATAGGTCATAATTTCTGTTACCTAATATAACCTTAACCTGTTCAGGTGCAACTTTTACTACTGTACTTTGCACTGCTGTGGGGGTCTTTTTCACTGCTGTGGGTTCTTTGAAAAACGATACAACTTTCGCTGCTGTACTTTGTACTGCTGAGGGACGTTGTTGTGTAATCCTTTTCACTGCTGTGACTGGAGACGATATAGAAGTTTGTTTTCTACCAAGTTTGATGGGTTCTGATATATTCAAAAACTGAAGACGTTTTAGAATTGTATCAGTGAGTTGCTTCTTAGTCAACGCCTCAACCTTCTTGATATTGATCTTTTCAGCTAAATTCTTTAAAACTATTCTACTCGAAGATGTATCAAACAATTTCTCATAATCATTCGAATCAAACGGTGATTTCTTATCCAGTAGATATGTTCTATCTGGAGTAAGAATAAGGGGTGGCAACAGCATTTTCCCTTCCTGGATATTGGTGTATGCTTCACAAATCTTCTTTTTTGTTAGTTTGGTTGTTTTCCCGGTTCTGATTTTAACCACATTCCGGAGAACTTTAACGCTCGTGCTCTTTTTACACGGGTCTGTCATATATTTTAAACTAACAAAAAAAAAGTGATTAAGTAGTCAGATATCCTCTGTTAAATAATTGAATTTTTTCTTCATAACTCATGTTGAAATCAAAAACATCTGTATCTTCGACATTGATTTCGAGTATTTCTATTGGTGTATCGTAGGTGACCCGATTAGAAAGTGCTGAACGCACAAGGGTTTCAACGAATTGTTTTGGTGTTTGAATATCGTCTTGATACATTCGATTCATCTTAATTTTAATACACGTAACTTCGTGTGGTTTTTTATCAAAAAATGGTGTCAATGGAAATTCCTCTTTCATACCTCCATCGACGTAGGTTTGACCTTCGTACTTACCACACGCAAATATGAAAGGTACCGCCATACTCATACACACGGCATCAATAACATTCATATCTGGATGCGTATCCTTTGAAAAATACACAGTTTCTGATGTATTCATACAAAATGCCGAGATGTATATCTTCATATCGACTTCTTTGAATGTAGGGTCAGAACCACATATTTCCACTAACTTTTTACGGATAGGAGCCATATCAACAAATCCAAATTTGTTAAAAAAGGAGCCCAAACGTATCTTAACAAAATTGGGGATATTAATGGATAATGACGTGGTTAGAATTTCATCTACTGACATCCCCATAGCCAAAAATAAAGTTATTATTGCACCAGCGGAAGACCCTGAAATTTCCTTGACATTGACAAGTTGAGACTCTCGCGTTTTTAGGGCGCCAATCAATGAAAATAGTCCCATTGACGCTGGTCCCAGAATAAGGTACTTCATATCCCTATCTAATAGAACTGAGGAAATTGGCGACGCAATATCGCAAACACCAAGGCGTACACAACGGTGTGCGTTAACACCGATTGTACGCTCGTCTGACCAGAGGCGAAGAGACCTCCTGATTTCGCTGGAATTGTGAGCAGGAGACCGGGGCTTAGTAAGATGAACAGAGCCGTTGTAACGAGTAGATCTGTCTTGGTGAGTACGATACCCATTGTTTTGGCAATTAGGCTGTATACGAGAAAGAACACGAGAGCGTGGAAAAATACAGGCATTTGACCAGTTTTCCCGTTCATGAAAGACATTTTTGAGCCATCGGTAGTCAGAAGAAGACCTGGGCTGAGTGATAAAAAAAGAGCAGCAGGGATCGCAACTTTTTGCGATGTGATATCCGGTAACATTTAATATATACGCATATAATTTTTAGCAAAATCAACGAAATGGTCGATGGTAACACCTCGCATCATATCCTCATGGAGTCTATTATCATTTATGATGCGCCTGAGACTTTTCCATACATGAATGAGAATCATCTCTTCTTGATAGTCACATGTGACCCCCTCCTGGGGGGAGTCGTGCTCCTCATAACAAAACTCGACAAAGTCACAAAATGTCCCTGTGTGTTCAATGTGTGCATCGTATAGGAGTGTCCTGATAGTATTCCACATGTACTGTAATTCATCTGAGTATTCGACTTCCCAGTCTTCGATATTCAGAGGAGTGTGTTCATTATTGAACCCTTCGTCATCGCTGACGTCTGGATCAAATCCATTGGTGGCTTCGTATACATATTGACTCCAAACCATGGTTAGTTACTTATCTTCTTTCTCGGGCTTATCTTTTAAACCGGTTAATGAGAGAGAAGTTGATTCTTTTACTTTAAGACCATCTTTAATGGCATTTAAGGCTCCTTCAACCTTTGCTTCGTCACCACCGAAAAATTTCAAAAGTCCATCTTTGATAGCATCTTTATTGATACTACCCTTACGAACAGATTTACGAAGGCTGATTTTACCTTTCCTGAGGTTAATGGTATCAATACCCTGTTCAATCATGTGCTTCTTCACATTTTCCTTGAGACGCTTCTCTTCTTGATTGAGGATTTTGATATCAGCTTTCGCTTCAGAAAGTTGTTTGGAAAGTTCGACAAGCTTGGAAACGTTACCTGAAAGGTCAGTTCCAACCGAAGTCATATGTTATTTCTATAGTTTAATCTTTAAGCACACAAACTGCGCTGCATGAGATCGGGGACGATGGTGGAGTTGTTCCACACGAAGGGATCCTTGGCGTTGGGGGGGTCCGCACGGATCTGCTGGTTGGCGTTACGGAGGGCACCACCGACAGTCTCGGGGAAACCAATCTGGGCGCGGGGCTCAAGGAAGTTTTGACCCTTGAGGATGTCTTCTGGGGCAAACTGACCGAAATCTTCCTCAGAAGCAACCTCACGGGGGAGGAGAGAGGAGGCGAGGCCGGTACCCTTCTGCATACCACCGTTCACGGGCGCGGCAGATGGCCCGATGGCCGAACCACTACCTAAGCCGACATACTCACGCTCATTGATGGAGTAGTCGGAAGTCTTGTTAAGGGTAGTGAGTAAGTAGACAACAACGGCAATAGCTACGAGAGTAAGTATCTTAGACTGGTGACGCTTAATCATATTAGCGATCATCTTTATATATTAGTAACAAATTTTTTTTATTCGTCATCGACAAATGCATATTCGTCTGGGTATGTATCAATGATTGGCTCTGGGTGAAGCCTGACCTGAACAAGATTCCATGTGCAAGCGAATGACTTCTTGGCGAACCAAAGTTCAGAAAATTCGAGAATCACATCACACGACTTATCCTTCTGGAGAGTTTCAAAATCTACAGCCTCCTGTTGAGAATTGAAAATCTTGGTGACATCGATACGATCGCATCTCAACTGGTTATCCGATGCACTATGTGTGTAAGCTCCCCTGATAACATCTTCAGATAACTCCTTACCAAACCAATCAACCGCATTCTCTTGGGCGGCTGTAACATTTTCAGAATCGATTACTCTGATCTTATCAGCATTCACCTCGGATACGAGGTCAATAAGAATGTCATCGGAAATGTCTGAGATTTTAACACCATTCAACTGAACGAAAACCTTACGTTTATTATCATTACGAACTTTTACAGAACGGAGGCCATCTTCACCTTTGGTGAGGGTATCGAAAATCATTTATACTCTATTTGTGTTTCATTTCTTTAACCCAACAAATGGTATATTAGATGCCTTGTCGAGAATTGATTTAGATAACCAATCATTTCTGTTTCCCCTGTACCCATACAGGGTCTTCTTGATATTGAGACTTTTATTGAACTTTTGCGCATTCTTTGGCCTGTAATTTTGTTCATTTTTCACATATGACTTATTAGTGATAGTTTTCCATTTGAGTGTCTCCACATTGAAACGTTTGTTCCCTGACGATTTTTCGTAATTGTTTCCAACTTTTGTGCCCTGTGTAACTGTCTTAATACCATGTACCAACTGCTTAGATAAACGTTCCTTTAGGGGTTCTGTTGTAAATTTACTGTAGTTTCGTGGGTTAACACCAGATGCTTTCTTGATATTAACATTTCCGGATTTGATGCGCACTGTGGGTACCTTTTTGATCTTGTTACGAACCTTTTTGAATATATCATCAATAGAATCACTCAGTTTCACACTCTTATTAAACATTTTTCCAAGTTTTATGAGACGTTGGCGATCCTTTTCTTTCTTTTCTGGTCGCAACTTGAGTTTATGCATGAGATAGATGTCCCCAATCAAGAACTCTTTACTCGCGACGGAGATTTTGTTATTTACAATCATCTTTCCTGTGTTGGCGTTACGGTATGTAATTCCCCTTTTTTTCGTCAAGGCGACATCCGAACCAAACTCATCTGGGCGCATGAATGGAATATCTAAGATGCCACCCATCGTGAAATCTTGAATTTTACCCGTTTTTGGTGATAAATACCTGATATTGAGATCCAATGCGAATAACTCCACATCAATAAAAACATCACCTTTCCCTGGGTCGTTATCCCCCCTAGTTTTCTTTTTCTTGATGAGTGTGTACCTCCTGGTAACGTACGGTCCCTTGTTTTTGAATCCCACACCAAGGAACTTTGTCAACTTACCCTTCTGAGCCAATATACGGTTTTTAATTCGTGTATTTAAGCGACTGGATATTTCCCCAAGTTTATTCCATAAGAGTAGTTTCAAAGCCTGGAGTTTCCCAAAGTATTTCGCATTCGTTTTCATGTGAGGGACAAATTTCGCATCGATGTCACTCGTGACTATACGATCTTTGAATTCTACATACATATTGAAAGCTTCTCCACCACTTATAATGAGATCACCAGACGATTTGAGAAATTCCGTCAGTTCTCCAGTCGTTTGAAGGATGATATCACGGATAGAATCTGTGACAAAAACATAAATCATCTTCTCAAACTCTTTGTCAGGATATGTACTGTGGACACGGTCCCTGAACTTCCTCAAATCTCTCGGTTCATCACGATCGAAATATTTTTTGAGTTTTGAATCTTTGAAAAGTAAATTATCATTGATGAATTTTTCAATGGTCTCTTTTGGGTAAATCTTATCATCCATTATTATATTGTGATATAATATTATGGACTGTGGCATTATAGACGAATGTAGATGCTACATGTACAAAGGTACGAAGAAGCAATTCTGTGGTGCGAGGAGGGGACCCAATATTTCTCCATGCCCGAGCGCGTGCTGTGCTGGTGGATGTTCTGGGCAACCTTTCCGAATTATAAAGAGGCCCAACCTTAATAAGAAAAAGGACTCTAGGTTCTTTACCCGCGATTACCTGTTCGGTTTCTTTACGATAATCACATTATTCTTTCTCGTGTTCCATGACTTAAAGATTAAGTGAGTAAGATAGATATAATGTCTCTTGAAACCATTCAAACCGATATCGTTGCTCTTCGTTCCGAGGTGAAGACCCTCACCAAGCTTATCCGTAAGATCAAGAATACCCAAGAAGATCCCGATGGTGAAAAGGCGAAGAAGCGTGCAGAGAATAATGGATTTAACCGAAAGCAGGAAATCACGCCTAAGTTGCGGGAATTCCTTGCTCTCCCAGGTGAGGAGCTCATTTCCCGTTCAGAGGTGACCAAGTTCATCAACAAGTACATCCTCGAAAAGGGTCTCAAGCATCCCGAGAACGGTCGCCAGATCATCCTCGACGAGACACTTCGGGTTCTTCTCGCACCCCCAGCTGACGTTGTGGTAACTTACCTCAACCTCCAGAAGTACCTTTCCCCTCATTACATCAAGAAGGAAAAGGCTTAAAAAAATAAAACATATCAAGAATAACAAGATGGTTACTTTCGTTACGAAAGAACAAATAGAACAACTTGTTGGTACAAAGATCAAAAACCTTGATTTGTACCAAAAGGCTTTTACGCATAAATCGGCACTAAAAGAGTATGAACAATTTACTGAATCATTTGAAACACTGGAATTTATTGGTGACTCGGTCCTCGGGTTTGTCATCACTAAGTTTTTGTTTGATCGGTATGAAAGTCGTCAAGAAGGTTTCCTCACGAAAGCTCGTACAAAGTTGGTTCGTGGTGAAACACTAGCTAGTATAGCCAAAACGATGGGACTACAAGCATTGGTTATCATGGATGAAAAAGGTATGCGAAATGGATGGAATAACAATCCAAAGATATTGGAAGATGTTTTTGAGGCGCTGATCGGAGCTCTTTACATGGATCTCGGTCTCCTCCATGCCAAAGAATTCGTACTCCGGATTTATACAAACCCGGATATGATTGACTTGAATTCTATAATGATTGATGACAACTTTAAGGATCATCTCATGCGTCATTGCCAAGTGAACAATCATCAACTCCCCGAATATCGTGTCGCTGGTCACCAAGATGGTATTTTTTACATCGATGTATATATTGATAATAAGTATGTAAGTCGAGGTACCGCGAAGAGTAAAAAACACGCCGAACAAGAAGCTGCGAAACACTTTTTTCAGAGAATAGAACACTTTAAAAGACAGGGTCTGGCTTAAAAGAGTGAGAAGTGTATAATTTAATAATGCATCCTAATGTGAAAAGGCTGATTGAGTTAGAGTATGCAGAACAGAGGTCAGAAGAGTGGTTAAAATTACGTGGCAATCTTCTGACCGCCTCGGATGCGGCCACGGCTATAGGCGTGAACAAGTATGAAACGCCTGCAAAGCTTCTATTGAAAAAGTGTGGAATGGCTGAACCTTTTCGAGGCAATGAGGCGACCGCGTGGGGAACTAT
>Ga0222631_1000440_pt1 | contig 12205 bp, 12 predicted proteins | sample AntAcemetagenom5_FD_179826 | JGI IMG/M metagenome (GOLD analysis project Ga0222631, IMG submission 179826) | Saline water microbial communities from Ace Lake, Antarctica - #5 | ecosystem: Environmental > Aquatic > Non-marine Saline and Alkaline > Saline | place: Antarctica: Ace Lake | collected... | reverse complement strand
AGGTATTAAAAAAACTACTAGCTTTTTTTCCTTTTCTTAATGAAAATAGAACTTCTAAAGCAACTAGTAAGCTATCTCCAGTAGTTGCAAATTTACCTAAAATAATATGCCCAGATTGTTCACCACCTAAATTAAAATTATTTTTTTGCATTTTTTTTTTTACATAACGATCACCTACATTTGCTCTTATAAATTTTATTTTTTGTGATTTAAAAAATTTTTCTAATCCATAATTAGACATCAAGGTTCCAATAACCCCACCTCTTAACATTTTTTTTCTTTTCCATCTAATTGCTAGTGCGGCAATTATTTGATCACCATCAATTATTTCCCCTTTTTCATTACACATTATGATTCTGTCAGCATCACCATCAAGAGATATTCCAATATGCGCTTTATATTTTTTTACTGCTAATTTAATTTTATTTGGGAATGTTGAGCCACAATTTTTATTTATATTTAAGCCATTAGGTTTTATTCCAATCGCGATTACTTTTGCCCCTAATGATTTAAGTAATTCAGGTCCAGCTTTATATCCAGCACCATTTGCACAATCAATAACTATTCTTAATCCCCTAAGGTTAAAATCTTTAGGAAAATTTTTTTTCAATATTTTTATATAATCTTTATTTCCACTTTCTAGTCTTTTTACACGGCCCAATTCTTTTGGTCTTGATAAGCTACTTTCAATTCTTTTATCAATTAAACTTTCTATCTTTTTTTCTATTTTATCAGATAGTTTTAATCCATCAGGACCAAATAACTTTAATCCGTTATCATAATAAGGGTTATGGGATGCAGTAATCATAATACCCATGTTTGCTTTCATAGATTTAGTTAACATTGCTAGACCATTTGTTGGTAATGGACCCATTGTATATACGTGCATTCCAGCTGATGTAAGTCCCGAAACTAAAGCAGGCTCTAGAGAATAGCCAGATAGCCTGGTATCTTTTGCAATTATTGCAATTTGTTTCATTTTTTTTTGAGTTTTAAAGTGTGTACCAGAGGCTAGACCAAATTTAAAAAACATATCACCATTAATATTTTTACTATTTACAAGACCTCTTATTCCATCAGTTCCAAAATATTTTTTAGTCATTAATTTTTTATTAATCTTTTAAATACTTTTATAGCTTGTATTAATTCATTCACATCATGAATTCTTAAAATTTGAACACCTTGCGTCAGCGAATATAAAGAAGAAGCAATTGTCCCTCCTAGTCTTTCCTTAGTATCATTTTTTCCAGACAAATCCTTTATAAATTTTTTTCTAGAAAGTCCAAGTAGTATAGGAAAACCTAAGGCATGAAAAATAGAAACGCTCTTAATTAAATTCATATTATGTTTCAAATTTTTTCCAAAACCAATGCCTGGATCTACTATAATATTATTATGTTTTATGCCTTTAGATCTTAAAAATTTTATCTTTTCTTCAAAAAAATCATATATGTCTAACAATTCATTTTTATATTTTGGGTTGTTTTGCATATTTTCTGGAGTTCCTTGCGAATGTTGGATTACAAATGGGGATTTATTCTTTTTTAATAAGTCAATTGTTTTAGCATCATAACTTAATCCTGAAACATCATTTATAAGCTGAATTCCTATTTTAATTCCCTTACTCATGATATCTGCTTTTCGTGTATCAAGTGACAATGGCATTTTTTTACCTATTTTTTTTATAATTTTTTCAATTCTACTCCATTCTTCTTTTTGACTTATGGATTTAGATCCTGGTCTTGTGGATTCTCCACCAATATCAATTATATCAGCACCTGATTCAAATAAATTGAATGCACGTTTTAACCCTACTTTTTCTTTATTAAATTTACCACCATCAGAAAAACTATCTGGTGTTAAATTTAATACTCCCATTATATTAGGGATTTTTTTAAAATTTAGATTTGAAAAATTTTTATTTTTCTTAATAATAACTTGAATATCATTTTCAATTTTTTTTTTTAATTCTTGAGGTAGTTTTTTTATATCATTAAAGGTGATTGTTTTCTTTGAATCTCTTGAAATAATCTCTATCTTATTGAATGAGATTTCTTTATTACCATTTAAAGGAAGTGTTTTTTTTTGATTAACTAACTTTATTGATAATTTGCCATAGAAAAAATTACACGCTCTTGTGTAATGCTTTTTCATTTACCTTTATTGAACTATTTTTGGCTTAAGGCCCATTGAGCTTAAAGCTGAGCCTTTATCCTCATCTTCATCTTTTAAATCTTCTTTATTGCTTGGGTATATATTCTTATTTATTAAATTTTCTATCTCTTCTCCAGAAAGAGTTTCGTAAGTTAAAAGAGCTTTTGCTAACTTATGTAAATCCTCAATTTTTTCAGTTAAAACTTTTCTTGCTCTTTCGTAACCTTTATCTACAATTTTTCTAATTTCTGAATCTACTTTTTTTGAGGTTTCTTCAGACATATTTTGAGTCCTAGCAACAGATCTTCCTAAAAATACCTCTTCTTCATTTGAGCCATAAGCAACTGGTCCCAACTCTTTACTTAGGCCTGCTTGCATTACCATAGCTCTTGCTCTTTGAGTCGCTTGTTCGATATCACTAGATGCACCAGTTGTAACTTTATCTTCACCAAATATGATTTCTTCCGCTACTCTTCCGCCCATAGCTATAGCTAATTGAGCATGAAGCTGTTCTCTTGTTTGAGATATTTGATCTCTCTCGGGTAGCTGCATAACCATCCCTAAAGCTCGACCTCTTGGAATAATTGTTGCTTTATGAATTGGATGGGCTGCATCTTCATTAATAGTTACTATTGCATGACCTGCCTCGTGGTAAGCAGTTAAAGTTTTTTCTTCCTCAGTCATAACCATGGATCTTCTTTCTGAACCCATCATTACTTTATCTCTAGCCTCTTCAAAATCAACTAGAGTAACAATTCTTTTATTTTTTCTTGCAGCAAGTAATGCTGCTTCATTAACTATATTTGCTAAATCTGCGCCTGAAAAACCTGGGGTTCCTCTTGCTACAGTTCTTAAATTTACATCTGGTGCCATTTTAATTTTTTTTACATGCACTTTTAGTATTTGTTCTCTTCCTATAATATCTGGAAGTCCAACTACTACCTGTCTGTCAAATCTACCTGGTCTTAATAAGGCTGGATCTAACACATCAGGTCTGTTTGTTGCTGCAATAATTATTACCCCTTCGTTGGTTTCAAAACCATCCATTTCAACTAATAATTGGTTTAAAGTTTGTTCTCTTTCGTCATTTCCACCTCCAAGACCAGCACCTCTACTTCTTCCTACTGCATCTATTTCATCAATGAAAATTATACAAGGTGAATTTTTTTTACCTTGTTCAAACATATCTCTGACTCTCGATGCCCCAACACCAACAAACATTTCAACAAAATCTGATCCCGATATAGTAAAGAACGGTACACCTGCCTCACCGGCTATTGCTCTAGCGAGTAAAGTTTTTCCTGTTCCTGGTTGACCAACCAACAAACATCCTCTTGGTATTTTTCCACCAAGTCTACTAAATTTTTTTGGGTCTTTTAAAAATTGAACAACCTCTTCCACTTCTTCTTTTGCCTCTTCTACTCCTGCAACATCATTAAATGTTACTTTGCCTTTTAATTCGTTCATTAATTTAGCTTTGGATTTACCAAAGCCCATAGCCCCACCTTTGCCACCTTGCATTTGTCTCATAAAAAAAATCCAAACAGCAATTAAGAGCAACATTGGAAACCATGATAATAACACTCCAAATAAAGATGGCATTTTATCGTCTAGAGGAGCAGCTGAAATACTCACACCTTTACTAGATAATTTTTCTATTAAGTTTGGATAGTTTGGTGAGTACGTAGAAAAATAATTTCCATTAGCAAGAAGTCCTCTAATATTATTTCCTTGTATGTCTACTTTTACAACTCCACCATTATCAACCTCAGTTAAAAATTCTGAAAATATTATAGAATTACTTTTACTAACATTGGCTTGAGGGTTTTTAAACATATTGTAAAGACCAATTGTTAAAAAGACAATTGCAGCCCACATTGCTAAATTTTTCATATTCATAGTTATAAGATAATAATTATTATCAATTAAACAAGTGTCAAATTGTTACAAAATTTAGATTTTATTTGAAATTTCTTGAGATATTAATGTAGTTTTATTAACTCTTTCTACAAAACAACCACCCAAAGTAACCTTAGTAAAATATTTTTTATTAATTTTTTCAATCAATTCATTAATGCTTTTACCCCTAACAGGATAATATTTTTTTCCAAGCTTTTGGATTATATTGGTTAAGGATCTAAAAATTATTTCATGCGATTGATCAAAAAAGTTATAGTTCAAAATATAGGTATTTCTTTTTTTTAAAAAAACCACATTCTTTTTTAAATTTTTTTCTACATAAAATTTAATTGACTTATCTGAGTCTTTTAAATTGTTAATAGTTAATTTTAGTTTTTTTATATCTAAACCTTCTTTTTCAAGTGAGTGAAGTAAGTTTCTAATTCTTGTTCTTTTATAATCTTCATTTATGTTTGAAGGATCATTAATAAAAAAATTAAACACTTCCCTGGAGATATAAAGTAAATCTTTTTTTTCTAAATTTAGTAACGGTCTAATGATATTTAAATCTTCACCTCTATATTTTGTATTTTTACTAAATGAAATTAATCCATTTAATCCACTACCTCTAACTATTCTAATTAAGAAATTTTCAAACAAATCATTTAGATGATGTCCTAATAATAAATATTTAATATTATTTTTTTTACACTCGTTTACTAATAAAGAATATCTCTTATCTCTAGCTGTGGCTTGAATATTTTTAGAAGGTTTTTTTCCATTCCAATTTAAAACTGTACAATGAATATTAATTGTCTTTAAAAATTTTTTTACTATCTTAGCTTCTAATGTGGCTTCTTTTCGAAGCTTATGATTAACTATAAAATATTTGACTTTTATTTTGTTTTTCAATGAATAACATTTCGTTAAGTAAGCTAATGCCAAGCTATCTGGGCCTCCTGAAACAGCTACTGCTAAGTCTTTTTTAATTTTTAATGAAGATGAAAATTCATTATAAATTTTAGATATTTTTTTTTGATTTAGGTGGTTAAGAATTTTTTTATGTTTTTTGTTTTGAACATTCAAATTTTTTAGATTCATATTTTGCTTTTTGAAGCACAGATTGATTAGCTTTAGGGTATTGTTTTTCAACTCCCTCAATCATTTTGCAACCTTGCTCTTTTTCTCCTATTTGAACCATTGATACACCAAGTTTTAATAAATTTATAGGAGCCTTCTCACCTTTTGGATACTTTTGATACCCCTCGAGATAAGCCGTAGCTGCATCAGTATAAAGCTGTCTAATTCTAAACGTTTCGGCATACCAATATTGAGCATTACCTGCAAGCTTGTGTTCTGAGTTTTTTATTACAAATTCTCTAAAGGCTCTCTCTGCCGTACTGTAATCGCCCACTTTCAAAAAGCTGGTCGCAAATTCATATTGTTTTTTCGGTGTGTCATTCGGTAGTATATTTTGTTCCACTTCAAATGTTTCAGTTACTATTGAGGATGTGGTCTCTACTGATTGTATTTTTTGAGTAACTTCATTGGTTTCGGTATCTTTATATGAAACTGAACCCAAATCTTGTGGTTGTGAAGATCCTGGTAATTTTTTTTTTGACTGTTTTTTTGGCTTAGACGATAATTTTTGAATAGCTTCACCAGAAGATAAGTAGTTTTCGATATCCTGAAACCTTAATTGATTATCAGATTGAACTTTGGAAAGTCTATTAGATAATTTATCTATTTTAAAATTTATTTCTTCAAATTTATTAGTAAGTTCTCGAAATTGGTTCTCTACCTCTGATAACTTTAATAAGTGTCTTGTCAAAACATCTTCAGAATTTTCATTAAAATTTTTTTGACTATTTGAATTCTCTGTATTAATTGACCCAGAATAGACTGCTTTTTCTAGTGTCTTCAAATCTTTTTGAATTAGCTCTAAAACTTCATTCAAATTATGATTATCTGCAAACACCACATTAGATAAAAAAATAAATATAAATGTGAGTTTTAACTGAATTAATTTTTTATAATTAAACATTATAAGTTGAGTAGTAATTATAATGATGGCAAAAAAAAGACCCTTAATACTTTAAGTACTAGGGTCTTTTATAAATTTATTTTACTAATTAGCTTTAACTGTAACTGATCTTCTATTTTTTGACCATGCTAAAGGATTGGAACCTGAATCTACAGGTTTTTCTTTACCATAACTTAATACTGAAATTCTGTCTGAAGAAATTCCATAAGTCATTAAATAATCTTTCGCTGAATTAGCTCTTCTTTCACCTAATGCTAAGTTATACTCTCTTGTACCTCTTTCATCGGCATGACCTTCTAATACAACATTGATATCTGAATTTTTTCTTAACCAAGCAGCTTGCTTTCTTAAAGTTTCTCTTGAAGCAGTTGTAAGAACTGTTTCATTGGTTGCGAAGAAAACTCTGTCAGGAACACCTGATGCTAAGTACTCAACCGAGTCTGATCCAGTATAAACATCACCTTGTAACTGTCCTGTTGTTTTTTTTTGCGTAGCACATGCAGTTAAAACTAAACATGCTACTAATATTAAAAATACATTTTTTAAAGTTTTACTTAGGTTCATTATTGCTCCTTAAATCTTATTATTATTACTTACTTTTTCACAACTAATTAGACGTTTCAAGTTAAAAATCAAGTATTTAACAGTTAATTACTTAATAATGATGACCATGATGGGTCAGAAGCATCAGTTTCTGTTTCAACCATTTTTTCATTATATCCAGTTAAATCAATGGACCATAATTTAGCAGAAAAACCCTCTCCTTTTGTGTTGGTTTTCGTCTCTCTATAGAAAATTAATACTCTTCCATTTGGAGACCAAGACGGCGCTTCTTGATAAAAATTTTCAGTTAATAATCTTTCACCCGTTCCATCAATTCTCATAACTCCAATATAAAACTTTCCTTTATGTAATTTTGTAAATGCAATTAAATCACCTCTTGGAGACCATACGGGTGTTCCATACAAGCCATTTCCAAATGAAATTCTTTTAACATTCTTTCCATTGCTGTTCATTATATAAATTTGTTGATAGCCACTTCTATCGGAGTTAAATGTAATATACTTTCCATCGGGAGAATAAGAGGGAGATGTATCAATTGAAGGATGATTAGAAATTCTCTCAACGATTCTGTTCTCAAGATCCATTGTGTATATGTCTGAGTTTCCATCTTTAGCAAAACTCATTATAATTTTTTTACCGTCAGGAGAAAATCTTGGAGCGAAAGTCATGCCTGGAAAGTCTCCAACTACTTCTTGCTTTCCGGTTTCTATATCAAGCAAATAAACTCTGGGTAAATTTTTAAAATATGAAAGGTATGTAACCATTTGATTGGTTGGACTAAATCTTGGGGTTAAAACCAACTCATTACCAAGAGTTAAAAATTTATTATTAAACCCATCTTGATCCATAATTGCTAATTTTTTTATTCTATTAGTTTTTGGACCTTCTTCAGAAATATAAATTATTCTAGTATCAAAATAACCCTTTTCACCAGTTAAACGTTCATAAACTTTATCTGTAATTATGTGTCCTACTCTTCTCCAATTACTTGGTACAGTTGTAAAGGCTAATGCCATCATTTCTTTTCCAGCTAAAACATCCCACAATCTAAATTCTACTCTTAACTTTTCATCTATGAATGTAACTTTACCCGTAACTAATGCTTGAGCTTTTATTAAGTTCCAATCTTCAAACCTTGGTTTTAAATTTGCAATTTCTGACTCTTGAAGAAATGCATCTTTATTAAGAGGATTAAATAAACCAGATTGTTTTAAATTATTTTCAACAATTATAGATATTTCTGATCCAAGGTTTTTTATGTTTAGAATTTTATTGAAATTATTTTTTGAATTTTTATCAATAGCTAAAGGAGAAACTGCAACTGGTAAAGGATTTAAATTTCCTCTAGTAATATCTACCTCTATTAAAGCAAAAGCTTTAATGGGCAATAAAACTAGTAATATAAATAAGTATCTAAATAACATTTTATCCTTCCAACATTTCTCTTGCATCAAAGTTTAATTGCATATTTTTCCATCTCTCATAACCCGTGCTAGGAACTCTAAGAGGTTGACAAAGCTTTATAGCTCTTAATGCACTTTCAGCTAATACTTTATAAAATGCTTGTCCAGGTTTATTCATTCTAGCATGGTCAAGAATTTCTGTTCTTATAATAGAGCCATCTGGTTTTAATTGTAACTTAATTCTAACTAATAAATCTTCGTTAAATGGTAAACCTAGAGGAATGCTCCAACATCCAAAAATTTGTGCTTTTAGAGCATCTTCTTCACTTAAAGTTAATCCTCCAAAATCCATTTCTTTATCCTGATCTTGAGTTACTTTATCAAGTTTTTTGCTTGTTTTTGCACTCTCAGTCTTAGATTTATCAATTAATGCTGCAATATTATTAGAATCAAATAGCTCTTTTTTTTCAAATTCTGAAATTTGTTTAATTTCTGTCTCTACTTTTTCAGGATTTTGTTTTTCATCTTCAATTTTTTTAATTTTTTCTATTTTTTCATCAGGCAATGGGACAGAATCAGGTTTTAGTTTTTTTGGAGGCGCTTGCTCAGAAACTAATTTTTTTTCTTTTTCTTTAACTTTTTCTATTATTTTTTTTGCCTTAGGTGCAAAGGGGATATTAGTTTTGTCTGTAATTTGAATAAGCTCAACAGACACAATTGGCGGAAGATCAATTGGTTTTTTTGAAAGAAATGGTAAACTCATAGCTGTGATTATGACGAGTAGAGTATGGAACCCAAAAGAAATAAAAACATTTCTATTCACTTTAATTACCTCTCTTTATATGGCTCAGAAATTAATGCTACTTTAGTAAAACCAGAACCAGATAACATTCCCATTATTTCTAAAACTCTACCATAGTTTATTGATTTATCTCCTCGAACATAAATTCTAGTGTCTGTCCTATTTTTAGATACAGCTAAAATTTTTGCTATTATTTTATCATAATCAACTTTAGATTCTTGAATAAATATTTCACCTTTTGAGTTAATAGATAAGGTTAATGGCTCTAATTCTTCAGGCAATGAATCTGCTGAACTTTCAGGTAAATCAACTTGTATTCCAACTGTTAACAAAGGTGCTGTTACCATAAAAATAATTAATAATACCAACATTACATCTACAAAAGGTGTGACATTGATTTCACTCATAGGTTCTTTAGATGAACGGTTGAGTTTAAAAGCCATTTTATATTATTGATAAAAATCTTTTAGAAAAGTTTTCTAATTTTTGTAAATATTTCTTAGAGTCGTTATTATACTTATTATAAGCAACAACTGCTGGGATCGCAGCCAATAGACCTAGTGCTGTTGCAAATAAAGCTTCTGCTATTCCAGGGGCTACAATGGCCAAGCTTGTATTTCTTGAAATTGCAATCGATTGAAATGAATTCATTATTCCCCATACAGTTCCAAATAAACCTATAAATGGAGCGGTCGATCCAACTGTTGCTAAAAATGTAAAACCTTTTTCAAGTGTTACCATTTGTTTTTCAATGTTGGCTTCTAGCATGCCATTCATTCTTTCACTGAGATTGGATTTGTTTTTTGCCTTTAATAAGGTTTGCATTGAGTCTTTAAATAATAAAGCCATAGGGTTATCTAAATTTACCGGCAGACTATTATAGAAAGTTTCTGCTGATTTTGATTTCCAAAATTTTTCTTCAAACTCCTCAGATTCTAAATTAATTTTTTTAAATAATCTAAATTTTTCAATAATTATTGCCCATGAGTAAATAGAACATCCAATCAACATAAGTATTACTGATTTTACAATAAAATCTGCTCGAATAAACAAGCTCCATAAAGAGAAATCTGTATTTGATGCAAGTCCTACTGCTTGAGATGTTATATCAGCTTCCATAAATAAGATTTCACACTTAAATGTGTCATGAATTTGACCTAATTAGAATTAGTTTACACCTCTAATTTATAGGTTTCATAATAAAAACTGGCAATTAAGATTGCATCAGCTTTATTTGAGTCTTTTTTTCTTAATAATTGTGATGAAAAATAAGGAAACACCTCTATCGCTTTAGTTCTACTGGCATCTTTTTCAGAATTTATAAGATTAAAATATTTTTTCCATTTCGCAGGTCTCACAAAATACATCGGTAATTGCATCGCAGAACATATGCCTTTTAAAATCCCAAAAGATTGACCAAAATTAAACATGCTGGTTACACCTTGTCCGGGCATGGCTGAAACTTGCTCTATTACAACTTTAATTTCCTCTTTTTTTAAATATTTAATGCGCAAAGAAATTTCATGATAAATTTGTGCACCATTAACTTGTTTTTTGTTTTTTTTACCCTCTGCCATATTTGGCATTTCTATTACCTCAATTATTTTTCCGTCTTCAAAGAAACAAATAGAGCCGGTTATGCCTGGATCGATTCCAATTATAAGCATCAATTATTTCCAAAATTTATATTTGAATAAACATTTTGAACATCGTCATCGTCTTCTAGCATTTCTAAAAACTCAATTGCAGCTTCCACCCTATCTTTTTTAACATTAACACTATTCAAGGGTATCCACTCAATTTCAGTTGAAATAAAATTTGCAATTGTTTTTTCTAAATTTTTTTTTACACTATAAATCTCATTCATTGCACATTGAATCTCATGATAGTCATCATGTGACATACATTCATCAGCTCCTGATTCAATTGCTAATTCAAAAATTTGTTCGTCTGATATTTCTTTTTTATCAATTTTAATTATACCCAGTTGACTAAAGTTATGTGATGCCGAACCTTGTGTCCCTAAATTTCCACCACTTTTTACAAATATAGTTCTAACATTAGAGGCAGTTCTATTTTTATTATCTGTTAATGCCTCTACAATCACGGCTATTTTATCTGGTCCAAACCCTTCATACCTTAAATTCTCATAATTATTTTCAGTATTAGCAGATGATTTAGCAATAGCTCTTTCAATATTATCTTTTGGCATGTTAGCTGACTTTGCAGCTTGTATTGCAGATCTAAGTCTTGGATTCATATCTGGATCTTTGTCACCTAATTTTGCAGCTACACTAATTTCTTTAGATAATTTAGAAAATATTTTAGATCTTTGCTTGTCCGCCTTGCCTTTAGAATGTTTTATACTTGCCCACTTTGAATGACCTGACATAATAATTAATGAGAATTTTTTAATTCCCCTCCATATATAAAATTTTCTACATTTTTTGCTAGCCCTGTTTCTACATCACATTCAACAATCACACCACACAAACTAGCTTCTCCAATTGCTGGAAAATGTTTAATGGATTTTTTTTTTAAAAATCTATTAATTGAATTATCTTTATTCATTCCAATAACGGAGTCATAGTCACCACACATTCCTGCATCAGTTTGGTAAGCTGTGCCCCCTTTTAATACCCTCGTATCATTTGTTGGGATATGTGTATGGGTGCCAACAACTAATGTTGCCTTGCCATCAAAAAAATGTCCCATGGCTGCTTTTTCACTTGTTATTTCTCCATGAAAATCGACTAATAGAAAATCATAATCTTCTTTCAGCTTATATTTTTTCAAGAATTTTTCAGCAGCTTCAAACACATCCTCACATTTTTTCATAAAAACATTTCCCATTAAATTAAGTACACCAACTTTCATACCGTTTTTAGCTGTGAAAATTCCAAATCCTTTTCCAGGAGATGGTTCAAATAAATTTTTAGGTCTGAGAAGTCTATTTTCTTTTTCAATATGAGACATTGTTTCTTTTTGATCCCACACGTGGTTGCCTGTTGTAACCACATCCACTCCACAATTAAAAAAATCTTTGCATATTTCTTCTGTTAGACCCACACCTGAGTCGGCTGCATTTTCACCGTTAACAACTACGAAGTCAATTTTTCCGTCTTTTATTTTTGTAAGTAATTTATTCAAAACCATCGATCGCCCTGAAACACCAACTACATCGCCTAAAAAAAGTATTTTCATTATATAATATATCTATTTGTTAAAATATAATCTAATTTTTGATCATATATATTAATTGGAACTTTATCTATTTTCTGAACCGAAAGAGCCAATCCTATCTTTACAATTTTTTTTTTTTTTTATATTTTTTCTTTT
>Ga0222631_1000432_pt1 | contig 12334 bp, 12 predicted proteins | sample AntAcemetagenom5_FD_179826 | JGI IMG/M metagenome (GOLD analysis project Ga0222631, IMG submission 179826) | Saline water microbial communities from Ace Lake, Antarctica - #5 | ecosystem: Environmental > Aquatic > Non-marine Saline and Alkaline > Saline | place: Antarctica: Ace Lake | collected... | reverse complement strand
TTGATATAGTTAAAAAAACATATAGTTAATCCTCATGGAGAATATTTTATTAGTAGTCAATTTAGTAATCGCTGTAGTACTTGTACTTTTGATACTTGTCCAAAAATCTGAAGGTGGGGCACTTGGTATCGGTGTTTCTCAAGATAACTTTATGCTTTCAAGGTCAGCTGGTAATTTTATGAGTAAAGCTACGGCTGTAGTTGCAACATTATTCATAATATGTAGCTTGGCATTAACGATAGTATCTAGAGGAGAGCTCACACCAACATCCTCAGTTTTAGATATTATTGAAGAAAAATCTGATGACACTCCTTCAATACCTGAAAATAATAATTAATTCTTTTCAATTTATTAATTAATCGCTATAAGATAATTCCATGGCGCGATTTATATTTGTCACTGGCGGTGTGGTCTCATCTTTAGGAAAAGGTCTTTCTTCAGCTTCTCTAGCTTACCTACTTCAATCAAGAGGTTTTAAAGTTCGTTTAAGAAAACTAGATCCTTATTTAAATGTTGATCCAGGAACGATGAGTCCTTTTCAGCATGGTGAAGTTTTTGTAACTGATGATGGGGCTGAAACTGATTTAGATTTAGGTCATTATGAAAGATTTTCTGGAATATCTGCAAAAAAATCTGACAATATAACAACTGGAAAAATTTATAGTGATGTTTTAAAGAAGGAGCGTAAAGGTGGTTACCTTGGAAAAACAGTTCAGGTTATTCCTCATATTACCGATCGTATTAAAGATTTTATAAAAAATGATACTTCGAAAGAAGATTTTGTAATTTGTGAAATTGGAGGAATAGTGGGGGATATTGAGAGCCTTCCTTTTGTTGAGGCTATTAGACAATTTGCAAATGACGTAGATAAAAAAAATGCTTTATTTATTCATTTAACTTTAGTCCCATATCTTAAAGCGTCTGATGAAATCAAAACTAAACCAACTCAACACTCAGTAAAAGAACTAAGAAGTTTGGGTATCCAACCAGACATTATCATTTGTAGATCTGAAAGACCCATTCCACTAGAGCATAGAAAAAAGATATCTTTATTTTGTAATGTTAATATTCAAAATGTAATTCAAACAGTTGACGTTAAAACAATTTATGAAGCACCAATTAGTTTTAATAGAGAAAACTTAGACAAGCAAGTTCTTGAATATTTTAAAATTAAATCAAGAAAAAAAGTTAATTTAAATCCTTGGAAAAAAATTACTAAAATTATTCTACATACCAAAAAAACAATTAATGTTGCAATTATTGGTAAATATGTCGATCTTAAAGATGCTTATAAATCAATAGATGAAGCATTAACTCACGGTGGTATTTATAATAATTTAAAAGTTAACTTAGTAAGAATAGATTCTGAAAATTTAAAAATTTCTGAAATTAATAAAAAGTTAAAAGGTGTTTCTGGAATTTTAATACCAGGCGGATTTGGAAAAAGAGGTACAGAGGGAAAAATTGAAGCTATTAAGTATGCTAGAGAAAAAAAAATTCCTTTCTTTGGAATTTGCTTTGGCATGCAAATGGCAATTATAGAATTTGCTAGAAATAAATTAAATATAAAAAAAGCTACATCAAGTGAATTTGGAAATAGGGGTACGCCAATTATTGGATTAATTACTGAATGGAATAAAGATGGTCAATTAATTAAAGGAACTGATAAAAATCTAGGTGGAACTATGAGACTTGGTCTTTATGATGCTAAATTGAAAGAAAATTCATTAATAAAAAATATTTATAAATCAAAAACAATTCAAGAAAGACACAGACACAGGTATGAAGTTAATATTAACTATAAAGATCAATTTGAAGCAAATGGGATGATTTTTTCAGGGTTATCTCCTGATAAAAAATTACCAGAGATAATTGAGTTAAAAAACCACCCTTGGTTTGTAGCTGTTCAATTCCATCCAGAATTTAAATCTAGACCTTTGGCGCCACATCCTTTATTCTCATCTTTTATCAAAGCAGTTAAAAATCATAAATGATGAACATAAAAGTTAAATGTGGAAATATAGAAATTTCAAATAATAATAAAATTTGTATTATTGCAGGACCATGTCAGCTTGAAACTGAACAGCACGCTATGGATATGGCAGGTCAAATTAAAGAAATTACTTCCAAGTTTAATATGGGTTTTATTTATAAAACTTCCTTTGATAAAGCTAACAGAACTAGCCTTAAAGGAAAAAGAGGAGCGGGTCTTGAGCAATCTTTGCCAATTTTTGATAAGATTAAAAAAGAATTAGATATTCCAATATTAACAGACATACATAACTCGGAACAGTGTTCAATAGTGGCACCTTATGCAGATATATTGCAAATACCAGCATTTCTATGTAGACAAACAGATTTATTAATTGCTGCCGCCGAAACAGGAAAAATTATTAATGTTAAAAAAGGACAATTCCTTGCTCCGTGGGATATGGTTAATGTTACTAAAAAAATTGCCGACTCTGGTAATAATAATATTTTAGTTACAGAAAGAGGTGCAAGCTTTGGTTACAACACGCTAGTGTCTGACATGAGGTCTTTACCAATAATGGCAAAAAATGGCTATCCAGTTATTTTTGATGCCACTCATTCTGTGCAACAACCTGGTGGTTTAGGTGAAGCTAGTGGAGGGCAGAGAGAGTTTGTTGAATACTTAGCAAGAGCAGCAGTTGCGGTTGGTGTTGCTGGTGTTTTTATTGAAACACACCAAGACCCAGATAATGCCCCATCTGATGGACCTAATATGGTTCCATTAAATAAATTGGAGAAATTATTATCTCAACTTTTTGAAATTGATAATTTAATAAAAGAATAGATGAGTAAAATCTTAAAGATAAGAGCACGTCAAGTTTTTGACAGCAGGGGGAATCCAACAATTGAAGCAGAGGTCTATTCAAGAAATTTAAGTGCATCTGCTATTTGTCCATCGGGTGCATCCACGGGAACATATGAAGCTTTTGAAAAAAGAGATAAGAATAATAAAAGATATTTAGGAAAAAGTGTTTTAAGTGCTGTTAACTTGGTTAATACAAAAATTTCTAAAAAACTTAGCGGTACTAATATTCACGACCAAACACGTATAGACATAACCTTAATAAACCTTGATGGTACAAGACAAAAAACAAATTTAGGTGCTAATGCTATTTTAGCAGTATCAATGGCTGTCAAAAAGTTATCTGCAAAGATTAGAAATATTCCTCTCTATAAAACATTTTTAGTAAAGAATAATTACAAATTACCCTATCCACTAATGAATATTATTAATGGAGGAGCACATGCTAATAATGGATTAAGAATTCAAGAGTTCATGATTAGACCTGATAAAGCTAAGAGCTTTTCAGAAGCTATGAGGATATGTTTTATTGTAATTAGTAATTTAAGAGATCTGATTAAAAAAAAAGGTTTATCAACATCAGTAGGTGATGAGGGTGGTTTTGCTCCGATGATTAATAGCAATGAAAAAGCTTTAGATTTAATTATAGCTGCGATTAATAAGTCTGGATTTAAGAATGGTAAAGATATTTCAATCTGTCTAGACGTGGCTGCAAATGAACTACTTAAGAAAGATAAATATTCAATACATTCAAATAAATACATTTCTGTTGATCGATCAATTAAAGAATATCAAAAGATAATAGGTAAATACAAAATTAAATCTATTGAGGACCCATTTGGAGAAAGTGACTGGTCAGCGTGGAGTAAATTAATGAAGTCTTCAAATAATGTACAAATAGTTGGTGATGACCTTTATGTCACTAATTTAGAAAGACTTAAAAAAGGTTTTTTAAACAACTCCTCAAATTCTATATTAATTAAACTTAATCAAATTGGCACAGTTTCAGAAACACTAGAGGTTATTAAATTTGCACAAATTATTGGATATAAAACAATAATTTCCCATAGATCTGGAGATAGCGAAGACACTTTCATTGCTGATCTTGCCGTAGGTACAAATTCAAACCAAATAAAAACTGGTTCTTTAGCTAGATCAGAAAGAGTCGCAAAATATAATCAATTGTTACGTATTGAAGAAAACCTTGGAAAAAAAGCCACAATGAATAAGATTAATTAATGTTTAGCAAAATTAAAAAAAATCACTTTTTACTGATTTCAACTTTTTTGATAATTTATTTTTTCTTCAATCTTTTAGGTGGTGAAAGAGGTCTTTTTTCTTATTTTAAAAAGAAAGAAACTCTAATAAATCTACAAAACGATGAAGTAGACTTATTAAGTAAAATTGAAGACCTTGAATTTAAAAACTCCTTATTAAGTAACAAGTTAGACTTGGATTATCTCGAGACATTAATTAGAGAAAAATTTTTGTTTGGCAAAGAAGACGAGACCCTTTATATAATTAAAAAGTATGACAATTAGACATCCAGAAAAAGTTAACAAACCTATAAATCCAATTAAAAAAAAACCTGAATGGATCAGATCAAAACTTGTTAATAGTAAAGAATTTTTTTTAACTAAAACAATTGTTAATAATAATAATTTAGTAACTGTTTGCCAGGAAGCTAACTGCCCAAATATTACAGAGTGTTGGAGTAAGAGACATGCTACTTTTATGATCATGGGAGACACTTGTACGAGAGCATGTGCTTTCTGTGATGTTAAAACTGGTAAGCCCAGTAAACTTGATCCATTAGAAGCTGTTAAAATTGCTGACGCAGTTCTTAAGCTCAATTTAAAACATGTGGTTATAACCTCCGTAGATAGAGATGATTTAGAAGATGGTGGCTCAAACCATTTTTATGATGTGATTAATCAGACTAGAAAACTAAACCCAAATACTTCAATTGAGGTTTTAACACCAGATTTTCTTAGAAAAGGAGAGGCTTATAAAAAAGTATTAGAAGCCAACCCTGATGTTTTTAATCATAACATTGAAACTGTTCCAAGACTTTATTTAAAAGTAAGACCTGGCTCTAGATATTTTTCATCCTTAGAACTTTTAAAGAATGCTAAGCTTGTTAATAAAAATATTTTTACTAAATCTGGTTTAATGGTTGGCCTAGGTGAAACAAAAGATGAAATTGTACAGGTGATGGATGATTTAAAAGCAGCAGATGTAGATTTTTTAACTATTGGACAATACTTACAACCCTCTGTGAGACACCATCCTTTAGATCGCTATTATCATCCAAATGAATTTAAAGAGTTAGAAATTATTGCAAAATCAAAGGGTTTTTTATTAGTTTCTTCAACACCTTTAACCAGATCTTCATACCATGCAGATGAGGATTTTGCTCAACTGCAGAAAAATAGATTAAAAAATTAATGCCTAGAGCTTCGGTTAATCGTTTAATTGAATGTGATAAAAAACAACTTATTGACTTAGTTTTAGATATAGAAAAATATCCAACCTTCGTACCATATTGTATTGATGCAAAAGTGCATGAAAAAAAAGATACAACCGATTTTATTAACATTATTGCTGACTTAACAATTGGTAAGGGTCTATTTAAAGACACTTATAAAAGTGATGTAAAATTTAATAAAAAAGATAATTCTATTTATGTAACAAATATAGATGGTCCTCTTAAATATTTAGATAATAAGTGGACTTTTAAAGATCACAAAAAAGGAGCAGAAATTAATTTTGATGTAGATTTCGAAATTAAAAATAAATTTCTTAATATCTTAATGATAACTTCTTTTCAATATGGACTGAATAAAATAGCTGACGCATTTCAAAAAAGAGCGAATCAATTATTTAAGAGCCAATAAGATATTTAAAACCTTTGTAGTAATAGCTTTTTGGATGGAAATTCGGTTTTTACTTTTAAATAAATTTTTTTGAACAGTGATCTTATTTCCTTTTTTAATTCCAATAAAAACTAGCCCAACTGGTTTTAATTTAGTACCACCTTTTGGACCAGCAACACCAGTGATTGATACAGATATGTTCGCTTTACTAATTTTACTTAAGTTTTGAGCCATTGATAAACAGCATTCATTACTTACGGCACCATACTTATTGATGATTTTCTTTGGCACTTTAAGAATATCTGTCTTTGCTTTATTGGAATAAGTGATCAGGCCTAGATCAAAAACTTTAGAAGAGCCACTTACAGATGTAATTGTGCTGGATAACAATCCACCGGTACAAGATTCTGCAAATGAAATTTTTATTTTTTTTTGTATTAGTTTTTTAACAAGTCTATTGGCTAGATTTTTCATTACAAAACATAACTTTTAACGATCATGAAACAAACAAGCGTTAGAACCACATATAGCCCCGCAAAAATATCGTCCATAATTACACCAAAGCTATTTTTAAAGTTTTTATCAAAGAAGCTTACTGGAAAAGGTTTCACAATGTCAAAATATCTAAATAATATAAAAAATATAGTATAATAGATAATTGCCTCATCACTTTCTTTCATTGTTTCATGGGATATCTCATAAAGATAAATTGGTATTGATTGACCCAAAAACTCGTCAATAATGATCTCACCTGGATCTTTATTTTTACTATCTTTTGTATGTGTAGAAACCGCATAAAAAGAATAAATAAAGATAATTATCCACCCAATTAAAACTATATTCGATGAGATGTTAAGTGTGTGAAATAAATAAAAAAGAAAAATTGTTGTAGCAAGTGACCCAAATGTGCCTGGAATAAATTTGATCTTACCTAAACCAAACATTGTTACTAGAAGAGAGTTAAAAATTTTAATCATATTTAATAACTGAAGCTATAACCTCACATGCTATAGCCTTTTCCTTGCCAATTACACCTAGTTTTTCAGTTGTTTTACCTTTAATGTTTATTTGTGTTGATAAAATTTTACATATTTTTGAAATACAATTTTTAATTTGTTTTTTATATTTTTGAATTTTTGGTTTTTGAGTAATAATATTGATGTCAATATTATTAATTAAGTATCCTTTACTTTTTACCTCATCAATAACTTTGTTTAGCAAAATAGTTGATCTAATATTCTTAAATTTTTTATTTTTATCTGAAAATTTTTCTCCTATATCTCCCATATTGCATGCTCCAAGGATTGCATCGGTTACGGCATGTAAAACTGGATCTCCATCTGAATGACCGAATGTACCAAGAGGTGAGGGTATTTGAATACCACCTAAATAAAGTTTTTTTTTAGGTACCAATCTATGAACATCAAAGCCCAATCCATATTTAATAGAATTATTAACTTTGACATCTGAATTTATCGTAATTTTATTGTTATTAATTTCACCTTTAATGATTTTTATTTTTTTTCCAGCTTTTACAAATAAATTTGCATCATCAGTAATCTCAATTCCTTTATTATTTTGAAGTTCATATAATTTTTTATAATTAAATGCTTGAGGTGTTTGAATTAGATAAATGTTTTCCCTTTTCAAATTTGTAATTTTATTAAAATATCTTTCTTTAATTGAATCTGTAGATTGAATTGCAGGTATAACACAATCATTTGATTTGAGTCCTTTATTTAGTCTGTCTAAAAGTTTTAGAGAAAAATTGGGTCTTGCTGCATCATGAATCATTACATTTCTAATATTGTAATTCTTGACACTCTTTAAACCTTTATAGGCCGACTCAGCTCTAGTCTTTCCACCAAAAACAATTTTAAGATCTTTAATTTTAAGTTTTTTGATATAAGATTTATGTCTTTTATTAATAACAAGGACAATTTTATTAAATTTTCCATAGTCTTTAACCTTATCAATAGAGTGCAGCAACAACGGTTTACCTCTATATATATGATAGGGTTTTGGTGTATTGGAATTAAATCTTTTACTTTCTCCACCAGCAAGTATTATAAAACATCTGTTCATGATAAAAATATATATTACATTATTTATCTCACAATGATTCATTTTATTAAAAAAAATATATTTCTTGGTTTTATATTTTTAATTACATTGACATGGGGTTTTGTGACTTTCCTAACTTTTATAGATAAAAGTTTTCTTAAGTTAAGTGATCAAAATTTACAACTCCTTTTGACTGGAAATATAGGCCTTTTATTGATGCTTTTTTATATTATTTTTAAAGAAGTTAATGCCTCATTAAAAGTTGATGTAGATGTAAGTGGATCTAAGGCAAATAGAAAATATATAACTTTTTTTGCTCTATTCACCTTAATACCATCGATATTAATTTCTTTATTTTCATTATTTCTACTTTCTTTTGCTCTTGATAAATATTTAGATAAAAAAATTACAACGGCAGTTAATAACTCCTATGAAATTGCAAAAAGCTACACAGAAGAAGTTAGAACCAAGACTCAATCCGAAATTATACTAATCGCTTATGATTTGAACAAAAGTATTAACTTTTTAAAAACAAATGTTAATCAATTTAAAAGCTTCCTGAATACTCAAAAATTGATAAGAGGAATGGATGAAGTACATATTATTGAGGCTGATGGAAGTCTTTATTTAACAACATTAACGGATACATCGTTATATAAACCACCTTTAGCGGAGGCACTTGAAATGGTTTTAAATGATAAAAGACCACTTAAAATTATAAATGCTTACAAAAACCAATCAGCATCAATTATAAAGTTAGAGAATTTTGAGGGTAAGTATCTATATATAGCAAAATATCTAGACAAAAAAATTTCTCAATATTTATTAGAGTCTCAAGAAGCGCTAAATTTTTATTACACAGTTTTAAATAAGCAAACTGGCATAAAGATTTCGTTTGTGTTTATTTATCTTGTTATAGTTTCTTTGCTATTATTTTTATCAATATCTATAGCAATAAGATTTTCATCAAGGTTTTTTAGATCAATAAACAATCTAATTATTGCCTCATCTAATATTGGTATGGGTAATTTAAAGACCAAGGTTCCGGAAATAAAATCAGATAAAGATATGGAAATCTTAAATAAAAATTTTAATTTAATGACTGATCAATTAAGAGCACAACAGGAAAAGTTAATTATTAATGAAAGACATGAGGCTTGGGAAAATTTAGCTAGAAAATTAGCCCATGAAATTAAAAATCCGCTCACACCGATCCAACTAACTATAGATCGATTAAAAAGTAAATATTCAGAAAAATTTGAAATTGAGCAAAAAGAAGATTTTACTAAAAGTTTAAAAATTATTGGAAAACAAATAAAACAAATTGAAAATTTAGTAAATGAGTTTTCTGATTTTGCCAGAATGCCAAAACCAATACTTAAAGATAATGATTTAGTGACATTGGTTAAAGAAAATATTAATTTAATCAATGAATTAGATAGCAGCATTTCAATTAATTTTAAAGCTGACAGTGATAGTGTAATTCTCAATTCAGACAACGAACAATTAAGTAGAGTTTTTTTTAATATGATTAAAAACTCCATTGAAAGTATTCAAGAAAAAAAAACTGATAATGATGATTTTAAAGGTAAAATTGACATTATTATGAATAATAATTTATCCAATATAAATTTTATAATAATTGATAATGGCATGGGTTTTGGAACAAATAGTGTAAAGGATGTTTTAAACCCTTATTTCACTACAAAGAAAAAAGGTACTGGTTTAGGCTTATCCATTGTAAATAAAATAATTAATGATCATAATGGTACAATAGATTTTATTTCAATTGAAGTTGGAGCTAAGATACAAATTAAATTTATAAAATAATGAGTATAGAAATATTAATCATTGATGATAATGCAGATATAAGAAATCTTATTAATGATTTAATTATCGAAGCTGGATATAAGACAAGATTAGCAGCTAATTATAATCAGGCATTAATTGAAATTGATAAAAAACTTCCTGATTTAGCAATTATTGATGTTAAATTAGATAAGGGAGACAATGATGGTTTAGAGCTATTATCTCACATCAAAACAAAAGATATAAATATTCCAGTTATTATAATTACAGGTCATGCAAATGTTGAGATGGCAATCAAAGCACTTAAAGGAGGTGCTTTTGAATTTATTGAAAAACCATTCAATCAAGATAGGTTATTAAATTTTGTTAATCGTGCAGTTGAAAATATTAACCTAAAAAATAAGAATAAAGAATTTGAAAGTAAGCTTTTTTATTCTTATGAGTTAATTGGTAATAGTGAGAATATTAAAAATATAAAAGATCAAATAATTAAATTTTCAACTTCTGAAAGTAGAATTTTTATCAATGGCCCCACTGGATCTGGCAAAGAACTAGTAACAAGAAAAATACATAAAAAATCTGAAAGACGAAATGGTCCCTTAATAATTTTAAATGCTGCTTTACTGGGTATAGAGAAATATGAACTAGAATTATTTGGAGAAGAAAAAATTGATGGTTCAATTTCTTATGGAGCTTTAGAAAAAGCTACAGGAGGAATTCTTCTAATTGATGAAATTTCAGAAATTCCTCTAGAAACACAATCTAAGATTTTACGTGTTTTAATTGAGCAAAAATTTAAGAGAATTAACAGCACTCACGATATAAATGTAGATGTTAGAATTATATGCTCATCAAGCAAAGATATAAAAAAAGAAATAGAGCTTGGTAATTTTAGAGAAGATCTATACCATAGAATTAATGTTTTTGAGATCATTATAGAACCACTCAAGAATAGAGTTTCTGATATTCCTTTGTTGGTTGAATACTTTTCAGAAAAAATCTCAACAGATTATAATATAAAAAAACTAAATATAGATACCAACAATAATTATTTACTTAATTATGAATGGCCAGGTAATGTTAGAGAGTTGAGAAATTTAATTGAAAGGATTGCAATACTCTCTCCTAATACAAATGATAAAATTTCAAATATAATTAAAGAATCATTAAAAATACCAGATCTTAAGAATATATCGTCAGAAAACTCTTTATCTATACCATTAAAAGAGGCTAGAGAAAATTTTGAAAAGGAGTATCTAACTACTCAATTAAAAAAATTTAATGGCAATATATCAAAAACTGCCGATTTTATTGGAATGGAAAGATCTGCCTTACATAGAAAATTAAAAGGCTTAGGGATCAAGGAATTAAATTAAATGAATATAATTATTTGTGGAGCAGGTAGAGTAGGATTCACTATTGCTAAGATTTTAAGTGAGCAGGGTCATTCCATTACTGTTATTGATCAATCTAGTGAGGATATCCAAAAAATTGATGATTCATTAGATGTAAAATCTATTGTTGGTAAGGCTACATATCCATCAATTCTTGAAAAAGCAAACGCTACAGACGCTGATATGATAATTGCAGTAACTCGTAATGATGAGATTAATATGCTTATATGTCAAATTGCATTTTCAATTTTCAATGTCCAAAAAAAGATTGCAAGAATAAGATCTCAAGATTATTTGAACCCGAAGTTTACAAAGGTTTATAATAAAGAAAATTTGCCGATTGATGTAATTATTTCACCAGAAATTGAAATAGCAAAATCTTTACAAAGAAAATTAGAAGCGCCAGGTGCTCTAGATAATGTTACATTTGCTGATAATAAAATTAGACTACTTGAGATATTGATTAATGAAAAATGCCTTCTACAAAATATCAGGCTTAATGAACTTACAAAAAAATTTCCTAAATTAAACGCTAATATAATGGGCGTTATTAGAGGGGATAAATTTATTACTCTTAAAAAAAATGATGTCGTGCTTAAAGATGACAAAGCCTATGTGGTAATTAACGCTTCACAAATGAAAGATACATTAAATGCATTTGGACATAATGAAAAAATTTCAAATAAGATTTTAATAATAGGTGGTGGAAACATTGGTTTTAATTTGGCTAAAAATCTTGAAGAAAGTTTTGATGATGCAAGGGTAAAGATTATTGAAAAAAATAAAGAAAGAGCCGAACTTATTGCAAGCGAACTTAATAACACAATTGTTATTAACGGTGATGCATTAGACGAAGAAACTTTAATGGAAGCTAATATAGATGAAGCACAAACAGTTTTAGCTCTCACAAATGATGATGAAGACAATTTAATGGTAAGTGTGCTTGTAGAAAAATTTGGAAAAGATAATACTAAATCAAATGAGAAGAGAACAATGGCACTAATAAATAAACCAAATTATTCTTTACTTCAATCCTCTTTAAAGATTGATGATTTTATAGATCCAAGAATGAATACAGTATCCAGTATATTGAAACACATTCATAAAGGTACAATAGAAAATGCATATAGTATTTTAAATGGTGAATACGAAATTATTGAAGCTGAAATAATTGAAAGTTCTGAGTTGGTTAATAAAGAATTAAAAAATTCAAACTTACCAGACGAGATAAGAGTTGGAGCTATTCTAAGAGAAGATGAGGTAATTATTCCTAGGTCTAATTTTGTATTTAAAAAGGAAGATACTGTTGTTTTATTAGCAAAAAAAGATTTTTTACATGTTGTTGAAAATATGTTTCG
>Ga0222631_1000431_pt1 | contig 12335 bp, 21 predicted proteins | sample AntAcemetagenom5_FD_179826 | JGI IMG/M metagenome (GOLD analysis project Ga0222631, IMG submission 179826) | Saline water microbial communities from Ace Lake, Antarctica - #5 | ecosystem: Environmental > Aquatic > Non-marine Saline and Alkaline > Saline | place: Antarctica: Ace Lake | collected... | reverse complement strand
TAATCCTGGCCGGAATCGTCGCCATGACTTTTTCCCGCTGCCATCTCGACCCCGTTTATCCAGACATCACGGCAACCCCTGACCTTTCCGCTCCATGATCGACATCGCCGATTTGCAAAAACGCGTGGGAGCTAACCCAGATGGGTTCTGGGGACCGAGATCCACCGCTGCCTGCCAAGCTCACCTCTTGGCAATGATGCCGCAGCCGAACCCAGCACCCCGCTCCGACCAGAGATCGCTGACGGCGTTTTATGGTAAAGCGGGCGACGAATCGAAACTCGAACGGATGCAATTTCCGATCCCCATGTACTACGAGGGACGACCAGTGAATTTTACAAGGGTGCATCGGGAGTGCGTTCCCACGCTGCTCGATGTGTTTACTGAGATCAAATCCCTTTACGGGTCCAACAAGCGGATCATGCGGGCCGCTACAACCTATGACGGCTGTTACAATAATCGCCTCATGCGGGGCGGCTCTACGCCATCCCTCCACGCTAGGGGGGCAGCCATCGACCTCGACGCCGCCAACAATGGCAACCGCACCCACTGGCCAACAGTCGCAACGATGCCGATTGAAATTATGGAAGTATTCTCGAGTTATGGGTGGTTATCAGCCGGGGCGTTCTGGTCAAGGGATGCCATGCATTTTGAGTACACCCATTGATGCCCCCTTCCGGCCTATTGGCTTCGTTTGAGCCGTTCTCGTTTGCTGCGAGTCACTTATCGCCCCTTTGCTTGTGCTGCGTGGAACGCCGAGGAAGGCGTCTGATGATTTCGGGCTGTATTTTCGGCGTCCATGAGCTAGGCGTTCAGTTTCTCAGAGCGGGGCGGCCACGCCCAAACTCGTTTGTCTCTACCAGGGCGAGCGCTTCGGGTGTCCTGGCCGCTTCGGGCGCGACCGACCATCCGCCAGCCGTCGAAGCGGTAGGTATTGCCGTTGTGGAGATCGGCGTCCTGATAGGACATCGCCCATTCGTAGGGCAGAGCCGGGAAGACGAACTCGCGCCAGAGGCGCAGAGCGACACGGCACAGGCCGGGACGGGCAGCGCATAAACGGGACAGTTCGAGGGTGTTTTCTCGGGTCATCCAGTTGCAGCCGCCGCCGACGACTGGCGCGATCAGCGTGCTGGCCGTGGTGACCGCCATCGGCTCACCCTGATAGATCAGCGCATGGCACGCGACCGCTTTTTGGTTGCCGCGATTGAGAGCGCCCATTTTGTGCCCCCACGCTTCCAGCATCGCGTTCGCCGCGCTCAATTTCACTGGCTCGAACCCGACGAAACTGAACAAGGCATCGCTGCCAATGACTCCCGCGAGGGAGTCGATAGGCGAGGCGGAGCTGGAGGGCGCGGTATTCATCAGGCTTTGCCATGTGGATTGGTGATTGTGGTGTTCGCCTTCGCATTTTTGATCCCGGCCTTCCGGATCTTGGACATTGCGGCGGATTTTTGTTCCGCAGTTTTTCCGGCCCATCGCTTGATGGCGGATCGTTTTTGCATTTCGGTCGCGGTCATTGTACGAAAAGGTAATAGCTCCGGAAATAGTAACGTGAGCTTTTCCAGCATGGGGCCAGGTGGACGTATCCGGAGCCAAATCTGCCTTTGTATGGTGCCACAGATCCGGGTCCCTTGCGACTCACGTATCCGCGGGCCAGGCTGGTGTGGGATTTGATGAGTTGACCGCTTGCGACGGCCTTTCCGATGTCTGATGGTGTAGTGATGTTCATTTTTTTGTTGGTTGGTTGGTTGGGTGCAGTTAATATCCTCGGCGGGCGACGGACGCTGCGCGGACGCCAATGCGGCGCATGATGATCTCGCGGGCCTTGTCATCGTTGGCGGCGATCCAAGCGGAGGCAGCCTTGTCGGCCTTGGCATTGTTGGCAGGGCTTGGGCAATCTTCCGACTTGGCAAGCGCGTTGTAGGCGTCGTTGGCTTCAGGGGTGCAATCCTGAGAGTTGATTTGTTCGGCCACCATAACGGCGGACATTTGAGCTTCGGCGAGGAGTTCGGTGATGTTTTTCATTTTTTTGGTTGGGTTGATTTTGCTTACGAGATCAATATGCACGTGACGTTGCGCCACGTCAACAATTATTTTCATTTATTTTTCAGGGGCCGATAACCGGAGGGTGCCGCGTTGTTTCCGTTAATTTTGGTTTTCATGATATTTTTGGGGTTTTTTGGGTTCATCTACCTAGGTACCATAATTTATTTTACCATCAGCGCAATATTTATCTTGCGCACTTGCGCATTTGCGCGTAAAAGTTTTCCCATGGAATTACCTCGACTGAATATCAGCGTCAAAGAGACGATGAAAAAAGCCATCATTTTGGCCTGCGCGAAATCTAGCCCGCGAGAAACAATCACGGACTTTGCCCGGAAGGCATTTTTTGCGGAGTTGCAGCAGCGCAAGACGGCGGCTCGCGCATTGGGGGCCGGGAAATGATTCCGTCACCCTACACCTCCTGGAAACACAAGGACGGCGAGACCCACCGTGTCGTTCATTCCTCCCCTCGCCAGGTCGTTACTTGGGGAACGAAACATTCGTGGTTCGGGACTCCCGCTCAATTTTTTATGGCCTTTTCGGCCCACAAACAATCGTGAAACGCATGAACGGGCGTGACCTCACCCTGAGCCCTGACGGCCATGAGGGAATGGGCCGGGAAACATTGTCAGACGTTGGGGCGGCCTGCACACGTTGGCTCGAGAAAAACGAGGACGGATACGAAAAAGGAAGAACATTTAATTTCGGCAAAGGCTGGCGTCCTAAAAATAAAATCACCAACAAAACCACCAACAAAACTAAAATATCATGATCGAACTCCTCGCATTAATCATCCTCATTGTTTCGGCATTTGCGGCCTCATGCAAAATCACCGAACTCGCAACCAAAAAAGCGCAGGACCTAAAATGGCGCGAATGGTGCGAAAATTTGCGGCATGGAGCCGGGCCAGACGGGCTGGACCGCGACGGCAACAGACCCTGACCCCGAGAATCCAAATCAAACCCATAAAATGACAAGAACAACCACAATCGAAATCGAAGTCGAAATCGAATACGACTACGACCCCGGCACGGAACCATATATCTCAGGTGCTCCTGAGGACTGCTACCCCGGCGAGGACCCAGGGGTTGAGATCCAGAGCATCGAGTTAGTCCGCAAGACCCGAGATGTCACCGGCAAAGTCTCGACCGCTCGGCTCGACATCGTGGACTATATAGACCCGGACATCCTCAGCTCAATTGAGGACAATCTCATCCAAGACGGCCTCACAGAATAAACCACCAACTAAAACCAAAATCATGAATACAACAACACCGGCGGAAACGCCAAAAGACATCATTGCCGAAATGCGGAACGCCCTTGCGGAAAACGGGCTCTCGTCCATTGGCGTGATTTTAACCATGCACGACAAAAATGAGTTTTTCAGCGTACGTGATAAAGATAATTTCGCCGATGGCCGGAGCATTGCAGCGGCCCTTGAAAAGCTCAAATCGTCCAGCGACACGCGCATCAAAAACCTGCAAGCTGAAGCCGCCCTGCTCGGAATGACACTCGTTAAGGAAGAATCGAAATGAGCGCAACCGAGACCCAAATTACTAAGGATGCCGTAAAGGCTCCCGCCACCATCAAGGGACTCCTCGAAAGCGAGGATTTCAGGGCCCAAGTTACGCGAGCATTGCCTACGCATTTGACGCCAGAACGCTTTATTCGGGTTGCGGCAACGTGTCTTATGCGGACGCCAAAGCTCAAGGATTGTCATCAAGGTAGCTTCTTCAACGCGCTCTTGACTCTCTCGCAACTCGGGCTTGAGCCGGACGGTCGAAATGCTCACCTCATCCCCTTTGAAAATCGAAAGCTCGGCATTACAGAATGCCAGCTAATTATTGATTACAAAGGGTTGGTGGACCTAGCTATGCGCTCCGGCACCGTCGCCAACATTCACGCCGATAAAGTTTGTGACAATGACATTTTTGAGTTTGACCGGGGGGAAATTAAGAAACACTCGATTAATTTCAAGGAAGCGCGGGGAAATGCTTACGCTTACTATGCGCTGGTTCGGTTCAAAGACGGCTCGGAAAAGTGCGAGGTGATGCCACGCGAAGATGTTGACGCTATTCGCGCACGGTCTCGCTCTGGCAAGTTCGGCCCATGGGTCACGGATTATGACGAGATGGCAAAGAAAACTTGCTTTCGGCGGCTCTCAAAATGGATTCAGCTTTCCCCGGAATTCCGCGAGGCATTAGATCATGACGCCGACAAAATCGAATCACGCCGATTCGAGACGGCAAAGCAAGTGCAAGCGATTTCCGAACCGCTTGACCCGTTCACTCCGCCTGAGTTGCCAGAGGCCACCGCCACCGCAGAAGAGGAATCTGAATGAATATATTTCGCGACATTGAACAGGGCTCGCCCGAGTGGATCGCCATCCGCAAGGGCCACCCGACGGCCTCCCGTTTCTCTGACATTATCACGGCGGCTAAAGGCGAGTTGTCGAAAAGCTCCACGGGCTACATCCGAGAGCTAATCGGCGAGTCGTTTTGCCCTGATTGGGAGGAGTGGCTCGGCAACAAATTTACGGACCGGGGCAAAGAGACCGAGCCGGAAGCTCGGGATGCGTTCGCAACTATTCTTGACGGCACCCTTAGAGTTGAGGAAGTCGGCTTCGTCCTGGGGGATGATGGCGTCTGCGGATGCTCGCCGGATGGGTTGATTTACGAAGGGGAAACTTTAGTTTCTGGGGTGGAAATCAAATGCCCATCGCCCAAAGTTCACGTCGGCTATGTATTAGATGGGGGACTCCCCGCTGCCTACGCACAACAGGTCCATGGATCAATGGCTATTACCGGGCTGCCTGAGTGGCATTTCTGGAGCTATTTCCCCGGCCTGATGCCGCTACACATCATCGTTCGGCGCAATGACTACACCGCAAAACTCGAAACCGCTCTAGCGCAATTTGTGGCGAGCTATAAGGCGGCTTATGCCGACGCTCTCCCACGGCTCAAAATTCCCAATCAGTAACCAAAACAACATCAAAACCACCAAAGAAAACATCATGAGAAAAGCACAAATCGATGTTACAAAAATCATCAGAGAAAAACTCTACAAGGGCAAGAAAGGGACTTACCTGGACCTCACCTTTTTCGACAACAAAGACGGGGAAGACGAGTGGGGGAACATGGGATTTGTCGTGCAAGACCTTGGAAAAGAAGCGCGGGAAGCTGGCGAAAAGGGACCGATTCTCGGCAACTGGAAGGAGATCGTAACTAAGAAAGCTCCCGCTGCCAGTCATGAACCTACCACCGAACAAGACGACTCAAAGGCCCTACCGTTTTGAGAAATCTCCGGTTGGGCATCAACACCCAGCCGGGACCCCTTTTTAATTATGACTGAGCGTGATCTAATAATCCTTCAGCTTCACAAAATCCACGGCACAAAAACCAAATCAGAACTTATGAACGAACTTTATTACCGCAACCTTTGCAGCGACCTTTGCCTATGCCTTGACGACATCGCGACTCTGGATTTGTTGCGAGCTTACAACGCTGGACTGCGGGAGGCTAAATGGATATCCGAGATTTGACCGACAAGCAAAAGCTCATGATGTCCACCAAGGACCGGAAATCCTTTGGTAAATCTGGAGTGACATACGACGAGGCGGAAGCGGGTGCCGTTGCCAAGTCCGAAATGGAATTGCAGGGGCAGCTTTACAGTCTGCTATACCGTCGCGGTCACCGGCCCCGAATGCAGCCCACCCGAAAACGCAGCCAGATTGCGCCAGGGATGCCCGACATCGCCTTTGAAATTCACGGCCTGAGCGTCCACTGGGAAGTGAAATTGCCGGGGAAGAATCCGACCCCGCAGCAATACAAATGCCACCGGGAACTGGAAGCGGCTCCGAACGGGGCTATCGTCCGCGTGATCCGCTCGTACCGGGAAGGGCTTGACCACCTGGCGGAATTGGAAGACAGCACCCTAACCGTGACGGCGACCCTAGCGCAGCAACTCGCCGCAGCCAGAGGACTTTTATCCAAGATTCGAGACCCGTTTTGTCGCATGACTCGCGGACAGGTCTGCGAGGAAATCAACCAGGTTCTCGCCGACACCGACGGGAAGAAACCGCTTGCCATATCCGGCTGAAAGCGACAGTATCCAAATCGAGCCGACAAACTCATGACAGCGAAGAGAATAAAATCAACACCTTGCCCTCGTACCTGTGCGTCTCTTCGCGCTTGTCGGCTCGTTCCTACAAACGGGTGCGGGGGCTCTTTTTGATTATGACATACGCAAACTACGAGGATTTCCTCAAAAACAAAACTCACATTGGAGAATCGTCTGGATTTGATCCGGTGTATATGCCCGATTTCCTTTTTCCGTTTCAGCGGTCTCTCACCGAGTGGGCTGTTCGCAAGGGCCGCGCCGCAATCTTCGCGGATTGTGGTCTCGGCAAAACTCCCATGCAGCTTGTATGGGCTCAAAACGTAGTCGAAAAAACCTGCAAACCTGTATTGATTTTGACCCCGCTTTCAGTTGGAGCGCAAACAGTCAGAGAAGCGGGCAAGTTTGGGATAGAGGCCGCGCAATCCCGAGACGGAAAGGTCGCCGCTCCGATTACGGTCACGAATTACCAACAGCTTCACAAGTTTGACTGGCAGCAATTCGGCGGGGTGGTCTGCGATGAGTCCAGCATCCTTAAAAACTTTGATGGGCAAATCAAATCTCAGGTCACGGACTTTATGCGTAAACTTTCTTACCGGCTTCTTTGCACCGCAACAGCCGCGCCTAACGATCATGTTGAGCTAGGCACATCCAGCGAGGCACTTGGATATCTGCGACGGGTAGAAATGCTGGCGCAATACTTCAACCACGACGGCGGAGACACGTCTAAATGGAGGATCAAAAAACACGCAGCTAAGAGTATGTTCTGGCAATGGGTGTGCTCATGGGCGCGGGCCGTAAAGAAGCCAAGCGATGCAGGATTTGACCAGCCTGGATATGATTTGCCGGAATTGCGAACTGTTGAACACGTCGTCAGGTCACTGACTAAAAATCCAGAGTATCTATTCGACATGCCAGCGGTCGGACTAGATGAGCAACGCAAGGACCGAAAGCGCACAATCAACGAGCGGTGCGAATTGGCCGCGCAACTGGCATCAGCGCACAATAGCGCATCGGTTTCGTGGTGCCATCTTAATCCAGAGGGGGACTTGCTCGCCAAGCTGATACCTAATTGCGTGCAGGTATCTGGCGCAGACTCAGACGAGGAAAAGGAAGAGAAAATTGAAGCATTTGCAACAGGTCAAGCGATGAACATGGTCACAAAGCCAAGCGTGTGTGGATTCGGGCTTAATTGGCAGCATTGCGCTCACCAGACATTTTTCCCATCGCATTCTTACGAGCAATGGTATCAAGCAATACGCAGGTCGTGGAGATTCGGGCAAAAAAACACAGTGACCGTAGATATCATTTCAAGCGAAGGCGAGTCAGGCGTTTTGAAAAACCTCAATCGCAAGGCCGCACAATCCGAACAGATGTTTGCAAAGCTAGTTGAACTCATTAACGACGAGCTTCGCATCGAAAAGAAAAATCAACCAACCAACCAATTACAAATACCATCATGGCTATAATCAATCAGACGACATCTGAAAAATACTCACTCATCAACGGCGATTGCGTCGAGGCAATGAAATCACTGCCTGAAGGCAAGGTGGATTTCTCCATCTTTTCACCGCCATTTGCGGATTTATACTGTTACAGCGACAGCCCTGAAGATCTTGGCAACTGCAAAGATTACGATGCGTTCTTCGCTCACTTCTCATTTGTCGTTGAGCAACTTGCTCGGGTAATTAAGCCGGGCCGGAATTGCGCAGTTCATTGCATGGACATCCCGGCGATGAAGGAGCGGGATGGATACATTGGCATCAAGGATTTCAGCGGAGACATTATCCGCCTATTCCAGAAACATGGATTCGTCTATCACTCTCGCCATACGATATGGAAAGATCCACTCATCGAGGCAGTCAGAACTAAAGCGTTAGGCTTGATGCACAAGCAGATACAAAAGGACAGCCTAAAGTCACGCGCTGGGCTTCCTGATTACTTGCTGGCATTTCGCAACTCAGGAGAAAATCAATGCCCGGTAACTCATCCCGATGGCTTGACCAAATACAGCGGGAGCAGTGACCCGACCAAGGGACTCAGTGGATTAAAGAAATCTCACAACATATGGAGGGCTTACGCGTCTCCCGTATGGATGGACATACGGCAAACGCTCACACTGAACGCAAAGATTGCGCGGGAGTCAGATGACGAGAAGCATTTGTGCCCACTGCAACTTGACGTAATTGAACGCGCTTGCGTTTTGTGGAGCAATCCCGGCGAAGTTGTATTGACGCCGTTTATGGGGGTCGGTAGCGAGGTCTATGGGGCCGTGATTAATGGCCGCAAAGGGCTAGGCATCGAACTAAAGACGGCTTATTACAACCAAGCCGTGAGAAACCTCGCCTCCGTTGAACACCACGTCGAGCAAGAACTGATACCAGCTTGATCTAGATACTGTAGCGGCAAATGCGCTACTCTTGACAACAATACACAGTGTATGCTTTTATACACAAAACTTTGACAAGATGCACTTTACAAAACTTTTTTCTTCAATTTTAGATTCCACGATCTGGCAGGAACCAGCCCATACGAAACTTACTTGGATCACGATGCTTGCTATGGTTGACCGCCACGGCGAGGTACACGCATCAATTCCCGGCCTTGCGGCTAGAACGGGTGTTTCTATCCAAGAATGCGAGGAGGCTTTAGCCAGTTTCCAGACGCCGGACCCGTACAGCAGGACGAAAGACTACGAGGGAAAGCGTGTGAAAGTGATAGATGGCGGCTGGGCTTTGCTCAATCATGGGAAGTATTGCGCTCTCCTAAATGCCGAAGAGAGAAGAGAATACAACCGCCGTAAACAATCGGAGTATCGGGCAAAAGACAAAGCAAATGCCTTGTCAATGACTGTCAATGACACAAATACACAGGCAGCTACAAATGTATCAAATGCACACATAGTAGATGTAGATGTAGATGTAGATGTAGATGTAGAAAAAGAATTACCGGAACCTACGGTTCCTCCCATCATTGCTGCATGGAATTTGTGCGGATGTTTCCCCAAAGTCTCGAGCCTAGGGGCAAAGCGCAAAGCGATATTCTCAGCAAGGATGCGCGACCCATTTTTTAAATGTCACGCATTGCAGGCAATTCAACTCATTTCCAAGAGCGATTTCTGCACCGGTAAGAATGACCGTGGATGGGTGGCAACTATCAATTGGTTTTTGCGGCCCGGCAAGGTTGAGGAAATCATCGAGGGCGCATTCACCAACCGTCGAGGAAACCAAAAAACCGCCACGGACAACGCAATCAAACCCGGTGAATACAAGAACCTTGTATTTGACCCCAACACACCTGAAAACCAATGACAACAGATTTACAACTCCCTGAAATTTTAAGCAGGCTCAGCGCAATCCCGGTGCGCTCCGACGCCGAGATCCGCGAATGGACATGGCGCAATGAGATACGCCCAATTCTTGCCGATGCCGGGTTTGATGGACGATTCCGAGAACGGGCCGATTGGAATCTGGAGCCGAATCAGGAAAAGGTGTTTCGGGTGGTAAGATCCAAACTTCTTGGCGAAGGGGCTATCATCGCCTTAGTAGGAATCCGTGGTACCGGGAAAACTACCATCTCAGCGCAAATTGCAATCCAGATTGCTGAGGAGTGGGTTGCCTACTGGAATCAGTCGCAACGGCGCGAGAATGCCCCGATTGGCCTCCCGATATACCGCAAGATGCTTTCTATCGTTGAGATTCTTAAACCACTTTATTCTGATCACGGGTCAACGCGGACCGATTCGCTGGTGGCAATGCGGGACGCGCTATGCTCAATTGGACTCCTGATAATTGATGAAAAACACGACGCGAACGCCCTTAATGTCGCTCCGAGGATTCTGACTGACATTATTGATCGGAGATATTCCGCCAAAAAAGACACTATCATCATCAGCAACGAGTCCGCTGTAGAGTTCGAGCAAAACACCGACGACTCTATCATCTCACGTTTATCGGAGCACGGAATGATCGTCCCCTGCAACTGGCCGTCGATGAGAGCGCGAAAAATAAATTGCTTTACAAATGCACCGCAATCGCGCATTTCGGGCAAATGAAAATCAAATGCAGCGTTCCACGGCCAGGCACTCCAACACAATGAGCCAATACGAATACGACCGCATTGACGACCGCTGCCAGGATGGGCGCGAATCACAGGACGAGGACCGGGAGGAGACCCGCGAAGAATGGGAACACCGGCGCGAACTCGCAATTTTTCGCGACGCCTTTATCTGGATGCAGTTAGTAATCGGATTCTTGCGGGAATCGAATAACAATTCAGAACTGGCCACCAGGGTGCTCTCAGTGGCGTCGGCACTCAGTCACGTATCATGTGCAGGCCAATCAGACTCAGACCTGGCAAAGTCCCTAGCCACAAAACATAGCTGCAAGGAATGCGGAAAGGTCACTCACCACAACGTCACCAGAGCCAACTTCTCAGCGCACAAGCTGGCCTTCCAACGCCAAAACAACCTGCCAGCCATCGGTGCTCAAAAGAGTGTCGAGGCCCGCAACGCTTATTCGGACAATCGCAAATCTCAACTTTCTGAGGCATGACAAAGGAGGCTATTGCCGCGTACAGAAAAGAGTGGCGGAAAAAGAATCAGGCTAAGTTAGCGGCGGATCAAAGGGCGGCGTATGCAGCGAATCCTGAGAAATGTAGAGCGAGAGCAAGACTCCTGTATCACGACGATCCAATAAAAGCGAAAGAACGCCAAAGGAATTACAGGAACAAAAACCGCAATTTAGTTAACGAGAAACAAAGAGAGTATATCGCAAAAAACTACGAGCGAGACAGGGCGAAAAGGGAAAAGTACCGGGAAAAGTACCGGGAAAACAACATTGATGCTATTAGGTATAAGGCTAGGGCAGTTTACGCAAAATCTCGATCAAAAGCCCAGCTAGATAAAGCAAAACTTAAAGCAAAACTTAAAGCAGAAAGCGACACTTGGAACAAAAATAATCCAGAAAAGGCTAAGGCTAGAGACGCGGAACGAATTAAGGAAAAGAAAAAGAATCACGTCTTAAGAACATACAAATGGATGGCCAAACATCCTGATAGGCATATCGCGGGATTAATCTCAGCGGGAAGTTTGATCCCAACAAATCAAATCCCTTTAGAAATGATCCAATTAAAGATGGCTCATCTTGCATTAAACAGAGAACTCAGAAAAACCAAACCAACAAACCAAAAATGAAAACACCATCGAACATAAAAGAACTCCGCGAAGACCTACTTGAAGCATACGCAATGCTGAAAGCCGATCCTCGCCGTCACAATCAAGTCAAGGAACTCAGCAACACAGCCGGGAAGGTTCTCGGCTCGTTAAAGCTTGAATTGGAATATGCAGCCATCAGAGGTGAGCGCCCGACAATTCCATTTATCGGGGAAAGTTTGCAACTTGAAGGCAAGAATCCATTGAAAATCAAAGGGTAAGTATCATGGAAAATCAACTGCAACTCTCTCTCTGCTCACAAATCTCAACCGCCTTTACTGAGGCAATGACCCTGGCCGGACAGGCAAACGACCACGCCAAGGCCGCGTTTCTCAAAGCGCGTGAGTGTGGACAATTCCTGAAAACCGCAAAAGAAAACCTGCCCGCTGGCAAATTTGTCGTCTGGATCGCTGACAACACCGAAGCTCTAGGCAACATCAAACCAAGTCGGGCCGCTGACTGGATACGGCTGGCAGCTATACCTGAGGACGCTCTTGACTCTATCACCAGCACCAAGCAGGCATTCCTTGCTCTCGACCTGTTGCCAACTCAAGAGCGGGAGCCAGGTAGCCAGACCGCGCACAAAGACGCTCAACGCTGGCTGGCAGCACTCAGTAAATCATGGGAAGAAATCTCGAAGGCGAAGGAACGGCTGGCTATCCAAGAGTGGCCAGAGGTTCAGCGACTGACCCTGAAAGCGCGACTGAAGCCAATGGCGGAACTTTACCAGACGCTTTGATCGGAACTCTCTGAAAAAAAAAAAGAATAACGTCAACTTTTCCAACTCGTCAAGAATAATCCTCTAGGAATTCTATTTCTCCATGACAAGAGCCTTCTATCACCCTGCAATCAAAGCCATTCGTCGGGCAACGTCGGGCCACTCCTACCCAAACCGGAGCGATGCCAGACCCCACCCCCCACACGGGGACCCTACGCCACAGCCGCCCCAGCTAGGTATACTCCGAAC
>Ga0222631_1000429_pt1 | contig 12376 bp, 13 predicted proteins | sample AntAcemetagenom5_FD_179826 | JGI IMG/M metagenome (GOLD analysis project Ga0222631, IMG submission 179826) | Saline water microbial communities from Ace Lake, Antarctica - #5 | ecosystem: Environmental > Aquatic > Non-marine Saline and Alkaline > Saline | place: Antarctica: Ace Lake | collected... | reverse complement strand
CAGTTCTTGAAAATTTTTGCTCATACCTTTTCAATCAATTGATAAAATTCTTTCTGTACGTTTTCCCATTTTAAAATCATCGAATTTAATACTATTTTTCTGTCTAAAATTTTTAAGTTTTCAGCAATGGGCGCCCACTCGTATAAAGCCAAAGCACTTTCATTAAATGGCCAAGATTCGTAGTATTTATCCCAATCTATTTTTTTTAGCCTTTCTTCAAAAAGATTCTTGCCCTTCGAGACAATGTCTTCGGGCATTCCATTGGTTATTTCATTATTTAAAATTTCTTCATAAATTTCTTTTGCCTTTGTTGTTTCGTGTGAATTGTAAAAAACTTTTAAATAAGAAAGAGTAAAGAGTGTTAGATCTTGTAACGCTATGGAGTAAATGTTCCACTTGGCCAAATTGATGGAGGCTAAAAATTTTTCGTCATTAAACATAAGAACATATCTAGTTCCCATTCTTGTTTTTAAATAACCATACAATGTTACTTGGGATACCCATGCTGACTGCTTTTGAACATAGGACTTAAGATCATCCAGGTTTTTTATTTTTTTTTTAGGCAGAATGGACTTAAAGAGCCCAAAAAAATAGGTATCGAAATAAGTCTTGAAATCATCCCACTTAATATCTTTAATTCTTAACGAATATTTTAAAGCCATAGTTTATTTTTTGGGTTAGTGTATTTTAGTTAATTTGTGCATTTCGCTCCTAATATATTACAGAAACCTTTATTTTTCGATGATTTTTAATGCTTTTCATGCATGGTTTAAACGAGTATGTTTTTTCCAGTTAACTATAGGGAGAAAATAAAAATGTCAAAACAATCAGAACACTGGGAAAAAACCAGAGGATTGCTATTCAAGACTTTAGCAATTTGGTTTGTATTCTCAATCGGCATCTTTTTTTTCGGAGCAGAAATGCAAGCATCTTCCTTCAAGCCTTTTGGATATCCACTGTCATATTACATGACGTGCCAAGGGTCTCTTTTAGCTTTTGTATTAATCATTTTTTGGTTTGCAAATAGTCAAGAGAAAATTGATGAAGAGTTTGGCTACTCAGAAAGAGGAGATTAATATGATAAAAGGTAATTTTATAGACAACTTGCCTAAGGTATATGGAATATATACTGGAGGCTTTATTGTTTTCATCATATTGATGGCAATATTGGAACAAATGGGCGTAGGTGCGAAAGCAATTGGTATTGCATTCGTTGCTTTCACCGTCGGTATCTATGCATTTATTGGATGGATGTCGCGTACCATGAACACGGGTGCGTATTACGTAGCAGGAAGACAAGTCCCAACTGTATTCAACGGAATGGCTACTGCAGCAGACTGGATGTCTGGTGCTTCATTCGTTGCAATGGCAGGTGGAATTTACTTTAAGGGCTATGGATACATGGCACTTCTTGTTGGATGGACTGGTGGTTACGTTCTAGTCGCTTCGCTGTTAGCACCATATTTAAGAAAATTTGGTTGTTACACAGTGCCTGACTTTGTTGGAACACGATACGGTGGAAATGCTGCAAGGCTATCTGCTGTTCTTGTTTTAACTGTAGCTTCATTCACTTATGTGACTGCACAAATCAATGCAACGGGAACTATTGCCTCTGTGGCACTAGACATTCCTTTTGAGGTTGCTGTGTATGTTGGATTAGCAAGTATATTACTTTGTTCTATGCTTGGTGGAATGAGAGCTGTTACATGGACACAAGTTGCGCAATATATCGTTTTAATTATAGCGTACTTACTTCCTGTATTCTGGATCAGTAGCAAAATGGGAGCTGGATTCTTTCCGCATTTAATGTTGGGAGATGAGGTTGCTAGGATTGCTGAACTAGAGGGTCAATTTGGTTTTGTTAAAAACTCTGCAGCAGACTTAGCTACAGTACCAAAAGGCTTAGCGGGAATAACTAAAGCTCACTCGGCAGTAAACACAACGCCTTGGAAATTTATTTCATTAGTGATTTGTATGATGGCAGGAACTGCTTCATTACCTCACGTTATGATGAGATATTTCACAAGTCCAAGTGTTAAGTCAGCAAGAAGATCAGTGGCATGGTCACTATTTTTCATCTTCTTATTGTACTCAACTGCACCGATGCTAGCTACACTATCAAAACTTTCATTGATGGATCCAACTCTTGCAACTGGTATTATTGGTAAGCCAATAGCACAGGTTCAAGCGTTAGATTGGTACCAAAACTGGAACCAAGCGAAATTGATGTTTGTCAGCGACTTTAACGGAAATGGAACTCTTGAGTTAAACGAGTTTTTCATGGGTGGTAAAGCCGTAGTGTTAGCTACACCAGAAATTGCTGGTTTGCCTTACGTGATCTCAGGACTAGTTGCGGCTGGTGGTATGGCTGCTGCCATGTCAACTGCTGATGGTTTAGTTTTAGCAATTGCAAATGCTTTGTCTCATGACTTGTATTACAAGATCATTGATCCAAAAGCAGAAACTGCAAAAAGACTAATTGTTGCAAGGGTATTACTTGTGCTAATTGGTTTTGCTGGAGCAACTATCGCTGCAATGAAAATCCAAGGTATCTTAGGTTCCGTTATTTGGGCCTTTGACTTTGCGATGTCAGGATTGTTCTTCCCACTTGTACTAGGAGTATGGTGGAAAAGAGCGAACAAACAAGGAGCTGTTGCAGGTATGCTACTAGGTCTTGCTTCCGGAACTGCGTATCTAGTTTGGGTACGTAATGGTGGAGCTGGATTCTGGGGTATAACTCAACTTACCTTCGGTATCGTTGGAGCATTGGTTAGTTTAGTATCTATGGTGGCTGTTAGTTTAGTAACGCCAGCACCAGATGCAAAAATTCAAGCAATGGTTGACGAAGTTCGTATCCCTAGCGGAAGAACCATTACAGGAAACTAATAAACTATTCTTTAAGGGGCGAATTTTTTCGCCCCTTAATAGCAACACCCACTCCAACACAAATCAAAATTCATGGGCAATATTCATCCGTTTATCTTATTAATCGACTACGTCATGGGTGTAGTGATGTGGACTCTAATTGGAAGGGTTGCGATGAACATCTTTCAAAGAGAAGATTCAGAATTTTTCTTTATGAAAGTATTTGTAAAACTTACCAATCCAGTTATCCGTCCATTTAAAGTTATAACGCCTAATTTTATAGTAGAGCCTCTAATACCTCTTTATGTAGCTTGGTTTTTTTTCATGTTTAGATTCTATTTTATGCCTTGGATATTGGGATATCACGTAATGGGGATGCTATCATTTCCACTAGAGAGTGAGATCGCACTAGAACTTCTAAAATTAAAGCACTTTTTGTTGGGTAACTGATAAAAAAGAATTCAAATTAAAAAATAAAATTGATACTAAGTTAGTTAGTATTAATGAAAAAAATAAAAATCTCTCCTTCTATCCTGTCATCTGATTTTGGTCAGTTAAGCACTGAAATAAAAAAGATAGAAGATGCTGGAGCAGACATGATTCATGTAGATGTAATGGATGGACACTTTGTTCCCAATATAACTATTGGAGCTCCTGTTGTTAAAGCATTAAGGAAACACACCTCGTTACCTTTCGATGTGCATCTAATGATAGCTCCTGTTCATAAATACGTAAAAGATTTCGCTGATGCAGGTGCTGATATTATTACTGTTCACCCAGAAGCCACGGATAACTTACTTCAAACTATTGAGCTTATTAAATCTCTTGGCAAAAAAGCAGGTGTTTCTATTAATCCCAAAACTTCTTTGGATTCTATATTTCCTGTTCTCCACTTAATTGATCTTGCATTAATTATGAGCGTTAACCCAGGATTTGGTGGACAAAAATTTATGCCTGAAGTTTTATCCAAAGTAAAAATTCTAAGGCAAAAAATAGATGAAGAAAATTTAAAAGTTGAAATTGAAATTGATGGTGGAATTGATTTTGATACTGGCAAATTAGCAAAGGAAGCTGGCGTAGATATTTTAGTATCTGGAACCACCTTGTTTGCGGGTAATGATGGTCTTAAAGAAAATATTAAAAAATTAAGAAATTGCTAAGAGACTAATGAAAGCTGGGTCTTTGATTTTATGGCTAACTGCAATTTGGAAATTTCTAAGGAATAAATATAGATTTATTTATTTTAACACTAAATATTATAACCATTCCTTAAAAGCCGAACCGGTCTCGAGAATATATGATCTTCACAACACTCATTTTTTAGGCGAATTACAAGATAAAAATAATAAAAACTATTTATTAGCTTTAAAATTTAAAAAAAATATTTGGAAATTAAATAATCTTGATCAAAATAGTATTAATGACTTGCATAAATTTTCTTGGCTTAATTATATAAATGCAAATAAGGATCTTGAATATTCTAAAAATATTATCCAAGGTTGGTTGGATAACTTTTCTAACTACAATTCAAAAATTTGGCATCCCACTGTTATTGCCCATAGGCTTATTTTTTGGGTTTCAAATACTTCCTCCACTATTCGAAGTGAAGACTTGGTATTTCGAACAAAAATTATTCATAATATTTTAAAACAAACACTGCATCTTTCTAAAAACATATCTCTCATTAACAGCAAATTAGACAGGATTTTGGCTATTTTTTCGTTAATTTTAGTTAGTACTAGCTTTGAAGGATATAAAAAACTTTTCGATTCTTCTTTAAAAAAACTTAATGAATTAGTTAAAGAGCTGATTGATAAGAGGGGTTTGGTTAAAAGCAAAAGTATAGAAGATCAATTTTGGCTACTCCACCACTTAATTGCAATTAAAGAAAGTCTTAAAATTTCTCAAAATTTAGTTCCAGAAACCTTGGAAGATAACATTGAAATTGTCGGTAAAAATTTTGTATCTCTATTGTATACCAATAATACAATTCCACTTTTTAATGGTTCCAAATTTTATGATTGTTCTAATTTTTTAAAATTTATTAAATTAAAGGGTTATAAATTTGATGCCAGCTCTAACAATACTAATTTTTTATTTGGCAAAATAAATAAGTTAGAAGTCTGCATGGATACCAATTCACCTCCTCCTGACACCCACGCTCGTCATTACCAGGCGGGCTGTTTATCTTTTGAGCTATTGTACAATGGGACTAAAGTTATAGCCAATACAGGTTCAGCTAAAAACTTTTCTAAAGAACTTTCATATTTAGCTCAGTCTACCGCTGCCCATTCTTGCTTAACTATTAACGATACTTCTTCTTGCCTGTTTCAAAAAAATTCTTTTATCAAAAAATATTATGGGGATGCTTTATTACAAAGATTCAAAGTAAATCGGAAAGAGTTTGTGCAGAACTCTGTCACTGCTACTTTGAGTGGGGGCCACGATGGATATCTTAAAAAATATTCTACTTTGTTTGACAGAACTATTTCTATGAATGGTGCAGACAACATAATTCAAGGAGAAGATTTACTAACGGTTTCTGAAAATGACTATGCTTTCCTAAATTTTTCAATCAGATTTCATGTGCTTCCCGATACCAAGTTAATCAAAACGAACGGCGGAGATGTATTAATTAGTATTAAAAATCAAGGCTGGAAATTTAAATCAGAGGGTCAAAATATAAAAATTGAAAGCAGTCTGTACTTTGCGGAACACAATAAAATACAAGAAACTAGCTGTATTTTAATAGAAGGAACTCTCAAACAAACAATAAACAAAATTCTTTGGTCTATAGAAAAAACTAATTAATAATTTATAAGTTGTAAACGCATGGAATTAAAAAAAATCTCAAGAGCTCTTATCTCCGTTTCAGATAAGGCAAATCTTGCAGACATGCTCCAGATTTTAAAAGAGTTTGATGTTGAAATTGTAAGTACAGGCGGTACTTACAAGGCCATTAAGGACCTTGGGTATCAATGTATAGAAATATCAAGCTACACAGGTTTTCCTGAAATGATGGATGGAAGGGTTAAAACTTTGCATCCTAAAATACACGGTGGCTTGTTGGGAGATGTTGAAAAAAAATCTCACTGGGATGCTATGCAGAATAACAATATTCCTGAGATCAATTTAGTGATCGTAAATTTATACCCCTTTGAAGAAAAACTTTTAGATAAAAAATCAACTAAAGAAATTCTTATTGAAAATATTGATATTGGTGGTCCATCGATGCTTCGGTCTTCGGCCAAAAACTTTAAACATGTCACGGTTCTACCCTCAACTAAATATTATGAAGAATTTATTACAATAATGAAAAAAAATAATGGTTCGATAGATTTAAGTTTTAGAACTAGAATGGCTAATGAGACTTTTAATGAAACTGCATACTATGACTCCATGATTGCTAATTGGATGAATCAAATTAACAAAAACAAATTCTCTGAAAAAAAAGTAATGGGTGGGAAATTAACAGCTAAATTGCGATATGGTGAAAATCCACATCAAGAAAGTGCTGTTTATGAAATACCAAATAACGAGCCCGGATTTTCAAACCTAACACAACTTCAAGGAAAAGCGTTAAGCCATAATAATTATTTGGATAGCTACAGTGCCTATAGTTTAGTGACTGACTTTGGAGTACAAGATCAAATTTGCGCTATTATTAAGCATAATAATCCCTGCGGTTGTGCAATAGACCCTGATGGCAAACTTGCCTATTTAAAGGCACTTAGCGGTGATCCAATCAGTGCTTTTGGAGGGGTTGTTGCTTTTAATTATGAAATTACAAAAGAAATAGCTGAAGAGCTGGTTAAGACATTTTATGAAGTAATTTTAACGCCTCTTATCACCAATGAAGCTTTAACAGTTTTGGCACAAAAGAAAAATTTGCGCGTTTTAAAATATAACTATCCCGAAAAAAATAAAATTCAGCATCTAACCTTCCTACAAAAAACTTTTCTAGCACAGGATGAAAATATTAAACAACTAACCAGGGTTGACTTAAAAATTGTAACTAAAAAAGAACCCAGTAACGAAGAAATTGAAAACTTATTATTTGCTAACCAAATTTGTAAGCATGTTAAGTCTAATGCCATTGTTGTTACCAAAGCCAATACAACTTTAGGGATTGGAGCAGGGCAAACTAGCAGAGTTGGCTCTAGTGAAATTGCATGTGAACATGCAAACAAATTCTTTTCGGGTAAATTAGAAAATTGTGGAGCAGCTTCAGATGCTTTTTTTCCTTTTGCAGACGGTCTAGAAAATCTCATCGATCTAGGAGTAAAGTCGATTATCCAACCGGGTGGATCAATTCGTGATCAAGAAGTAATTGATGCGGCTGATAAAGCTGGAATATCTATGGTATTTACAGGCACTAGGAATTTTAAGCACTAATTTGGTCAATTTTTGCGGCTAATATAAAATCACTCTCTGTTAAACCTTGAACAGCATGAGTAAAAATAGTGATGTTTGTATAACCCCAACCAAATGAGATATCGGGATGATGCCCTTCATTCTCTGCAATAGTAGAGGTCTTGTTAATAAAAGCCCAACTTTCTTCAAAATTTTTAAATTTAAAATATTTACTTAACATAAAAATACCGTCCTGGTTTTTTATGGAATTCCAATTATTAATTTGTTTATTAAAAGTTATAATTTCTGTCTCAGAAAGCGCAGGAGTATCTCCGCTGCAAGCAATGCACTTTTTTTTGTGAAGGTTGCCCATCTTTATTTATTAAAAAAATTTAGAAAATGATTAATAGTATCTTCGGGCTTTTCTTCTTGAATGTAATGACCGCAGTCAACTGCAGCTCCGACCACTTCTTTACTACAGTAGTTTTGCCACACGTTTATTACGTCTCCCCAAACAATTCCTGTATCACCTTTTCCTCCCCACAAGACTAAAGTGGGACAATCAATTTTGCTTTGGCTATCATAATCTTTGTTATCCATATCAAGATCGCAAGAAGGTGAGGCTCTATAATCTTCGCAGGAAGCTCTGATCGTTTTAGAATTAAAACACCTTACATACTCTTGAAAAGTATCTTTACAAAAATCTAATCCTCCACCTCTTTTGGACATTTTTTTTTCTAAATAAAATTCTGCTGGGACAGAAGAAAGCATGCGCTCCGGAAGGTCATAAGGTTGCATCATTAAAAGCCAGTGCCACTTGCTCTTGGCCCAATCTTTTTTCTGAACGGTCCAAATGTGCCTATTGGGCATAATATCTAGAATAGCTGCTTTAGTGATTTTTTCTTTATGATCGAGGCACATTCTATGTGTGGTTCTTGCTCCACGATCATGACCTGCAACTTGGAAAGATTTAAAACCACATTGTTCCATTACATATATTTGGTCCATAGCCATCGCTCTAAACGAGTAGTTAATATGATTGCTTCCGCCATCCTCCGGTCCAATGCTGTCTCCATAGCCTCTAAGGTCAGCTGCAATTATATGAAAATGTTTTTTCAGCTCTGGAACTATTTTGTTCCAAGTAATGTGCGACATGGGATTTCCATGTAATAATAAAAGAGGTGGTCCGTCTCCCCCTCTTCGTAAACGGATTGTAGCCTCTCCATAACCCTGGTCGGGGACTTTCATGTCTTGTTTTTTAAAACCCTCGAACATAGTTTTTTGGAGCGGGTCAAGGGAATCGAACCCTCTGCCTAATCGTTGGCAACGATTCGCTCTACCAATGAGCTAGACCCGCTTATAATTTTTTCTTTATTCTTTCTAGTGCAAACCAATAATAATAATCAGTCAGACGTTTAAATTATTTTACTAGATCTCTGTGTACATATCAAGAACGGAGTGTGACTACTGTGACGAGACTGAGTCCAACAATAGAGGTACCAAGTCGATCTTAAAATAGCTTTGAAAGTAACCCCGGGGGGGATCTCAAATTAGTCTACGCTGTATATAAATGTACCTTTAGTCTTTGATACAGACGTAAGTAGACCTCAAAAATATTTTGCAAAAAAAATATAAGTTAGTCTCCTCTATAATCGTAGACCTGTCCTAAGCAGTATCGCTTTTTACGCTCAAAACTAGCATTGGGCTCATTGACATATTTAATACAAAGCTCAACAGTTTTCCTGTCATGACTGGTAACAGCCATATACGTAGTTGCAGAGATGATGATTGCTCCAACAACGATTGCAATAGGAATTAAATAATCTTTCATTGCTAAAATATTATACCAAATTTGGTGTCCCTCCAAATGTCTTTCTAGTAGTTAACGCCAGTAAGACGGGAAGGACGTATATTTACTCTTTGTATTCCCGCGTTGTTTTATTCATTAGATTTATCCTCTTCTGCGTTCATAATGTCTTTGTGATCTTCTAGTATTTGTCTCATGCGTTGATCCAATTCATCTTCTGATAAATTATCGTACTCGTTTTTATTTAAGTTCATAGTTTTCTCGACATACAATCCCGTTGCCTTACCACGTAACTCTTCCATACGTCCTGCAACTCCATACATTTTTTCGGCTAGAGCTTGGTCGCGGATCTTGGCTAACATTTGGATATGGTTCTCAGGAGTGATTTTATATTTCTCCATATACTCCGCTTTGTATCTTCCAATTTCTTGGACAACGTTTGGACAATGCTTTGGATGTGTGAGCTCATAGGCACGTTGATAAGCGGACTTATCATCATACCCGGCAAGCTTCGCACATTCTGTTTTGGAAAGTTGACCATCTGATTCAACAAGTATTTGAACAAACTTGTTTTGCATATCAGTCAGAGGACGTTTGGTTATGTTGCTCATTTCTTTAACCTCTCTTCCAATAACCGAAATGCATTTTTCCTAAAGTCATCATCAAGAGGGTTAACAGCTATTTTTTCTTTAGGTTTCTTGCGTGTTTTTACTTTACGTAGATTGTCCAAAATACTTTCGAACGCTCCTATTTTATTTTTCATTATATTATTTCCTTGTTTGTGAGTTGTTCCAACGTCTCTGCGTCTCTTCTAGTTTTAAGTTTATAGAAGTAACCCTTTGAAATTGGGTAGGTTTCATGGTCTTGCATTTCTTCAGACCACTTTCGGATACCTTCTTTGACGTACCAATAATTAAACGATTCTTCTTTCGGATTTTTTTTCTTCTCAACTTCGTGCCACGACCATTTATTGGATTGTCGCGAAACGGAAGCAAGGAATGATTTGGAGTGTTTTGTGAAGTTATGCTCTCTCCATTTTTTAAACTCAACAATCATTTGCGTCTCATCGATATCAAGTCGTTGATCTTTGTCAGGGACCGACAGTTTAATCTCGATATCGATTGCGCGTTCTTTTGTATTGCTACCGGAAGAAGAAGATCCCTCTTTTGTAGCATGATGCAAAAAGATAACGGTATAACCAATGGTACGTAATCTTATGAGCCAGTTCATAAACTCGTTCCAATCTTTGCCGTCTTTTTCTTGGATATCACATAGACAAGAAATATTATCCAAAAACAAAACAGGACACTCATGAAACGTATCCTTCATTTGCTCTAATTGGAGTTCTACTTTCTTCCTGCCATTTTCTTCATTCAATGGAAAGAAGGTGCTATTCTCTTGCTCTTCACATGTTGCAATTCTAAAGTATTCAAAATTGAATTCTTTATTCTCATCTTGAAAACGTGATGTGATATTACAAATACGATCTTGTAAATTACGAGAGGACATTTCTCCTTCGACATAAAGAACAGGAACTGGTTTTGCATTTTCTGCCCAATTATATTTTAGAAAATTCTCTCCATTGGATATAGCTGTCGCTAATTGCATTGAAAATAATGTCTTCCCAACTCCTGGACTTGCCCAAATTTGAGTGATCGTTTGCTTTGATACAAGAGGATATAATAAATATTCTGTTGGCGGATATTGCCTTTGAATAAAATCACGAATTGAAATAGCTGTAATCGGAGTAGCAACTTTTCTTGTTTCCGATCCAATCCAATTCCACCACTCGCCACAAACAGGAACGTCCGTCTTAATGCAGTCTGCAAAAGAAGGAATACCTGCAACCTTTTTTGGATCTAATTTAGATTGATCTTCCTGATACTGAATTTTGCTTAATCTATTTTTAAGATCAGCAGTATCATCATTGGCTTTGAGAAGTTCTAAAAGAAAATCTTCTTTTTCTGTAGTACTCCAATCATTACCTTTAGTCAGACAGCCTGCTACACGAAGGACGTATTCATCACGCCCCCCTTGCTTTGGATAATATTTAGATAGCATAGTAAGAAGTGAAATCTTCCCAACTATCTTCAATATTTCCTGATATTCTTGAGATGAAACTTTACGTATCTCTCTATCATCTATGATGATTCTTCCATGTCCACCCGCAACTGTTTGAGTGTTGGTTAGCACCTCAACAATTACAGAATCTTTCTTATAACGATCCGCTAAAAAAGATATTTTTCTTGGCGTCATATCAACGTGATAAAACATGTGAGTGGGTCGTGGAACGCCGTTAATAGTTTTACCTAAACTGAACGTGGGTGGAAGTAGGTGCTGAAACTTAATAGCTTCATAATTATCGAAATCAATATCAATAATTCTAGAACGTTCATGCTCTATGCCAATACCTCCCGCTGTTAAGAAGTCATCATCTTCCCAATGATCAACATTCTTCCAAGTTCCGTCTTTGGTCAGTGGACGCTTATCTTCCTTAACTGGGATAGGAAATAAGCCAAGTTCTCTAAAGTAATTAACTTGTTCTAATATATTATTCATCATCAGAACCTCCGAAATAAAGATCCTGACATGGAATACACAATCCACTTATTTCAGTTTCACGATTACTTAACTCTTCGATTATTTGCTGTCTGCACTCGGGACAATGATTGGTAGTTAGTGCTAGTCTTTGTAGTTGTTTTGCATACTTAAATGCTACGTTGATATTACTCATCTATTAATTATATTCTTAGAAGAGTGGTCAGCTGACTTGGTCACAACCAACCACACTTCTGATTATATTTTGTAAGGATATAATTATTTAGATGAAAGCCATTATAACACACATTGAATCACGTGTGAAGAAAACCAATCTAAATATTAATCCCTACTCATTACAAACCAAGTAGGTTGACAGTTATTTGTGATGAGTGTCTGTCAGAGACCTCGCATAGATTTTAAAGATTCTATGAAACTTTCTTAAAAACAATTTACCAAAATATGATTCAGAGGTCGAGAGAATATAATGAGAACAAAACAAATAATCTGCAAGAAATTTCACTGTACGGTAAGTTACGGTGAATTCCGTTTTGTACGATTTAAGTGTTGCTACGACTCACGTTTCGTTATTTTATTTTCCATAAACGCGGTGCGCGGACAGTGATTTAACCGCCTCTTGTTCGGGTAGATTTCATTTAGAGAAAAGTCTTTTCTTGTCTCCTCTATACCTATGAGACTAGGAGACTAATAATATATTTAAAGTCTCATAGTCCACTACGTATAGATAACGTAATGAGGAGACTATGTTCGGGGCACCGGGTAACAGAACGCCCCTACACACTCTCCTACTTC
>Ga0222631_1000423_pt1 | contig 12426 bp, 13 predicted proteins | sample AntAcemetagenom5_FD_179826 | JGI IMG/M metagenome (GOLD analysis project Ga0222631, IMG submission 179826) | Saline water microbial communities from Ace Lake, Antarctica - #5 | ecosystem: Environmental > Aquatic > Non-marine Saline and Alkaline > Saline | place: Antarctica: Ace Lake | collected... | reverse complement strand
ACTTACCGTCAAGCCCTGCGCGACTTGCCAGATCAGGATGGGTTCCCGTTTGATGTTGTGTGGCCTGAGAAGCCCTGATGGATGAGGTGAACCAATGGCCAGCGTAAACACTGAGATCCTAGACGCCATCACGGGCCGTGCGCTGGATCTGCAAAGGCTAACGGCGACGCAGTTGCGCGACAGTGCAAGGTTCCTGCGAACGCTTGAAGGCGATATCGTGGCACAGCTTGCCCGCATTGATCCGACGGGCATAGCGGCACCATCACGGCAAGCGGCGCGGTTGGAAAAGCTGCTGGCACAAAACTGCGAAACCATCCGAGGCGCATACCGGGCGGAATCCACGCGCCTGTTGGGCGAGTTGCGCGAGTTGGCGGATATTGAGACACGGTTTGCGGCGTCGTCCATCAACCGGGCGGTGGGGGCTGAACTGATCACAACCAGCGTAACGCGAGGGCAGCTTGCAGCGCTGGTGGACGGCGTGCTGATACAAGGCGCACCGGTGTCGGATTGGCTCTCACGGCAGGCTGGTGACACGCTGCAACGTTTTACAGACACTATGCGGCTAGGCATTGCCGAGGGCGAGACAAACGCCAGCTTGATTCGGCGCACCACTTGTTAGTACTATATTAGAATATCTTGACTCTATTGGATTTAAATTAATATCTAATTTTTACCGAGAAACAGCAGACGGCGATTATCATTTTAGAAGGAATAACTAATATAATGGCTTTTTTTGAAAAAATTAAAGGCGCATTTGAGATTGAATATACATATCAATATAAAGACGAAATAACATTAGCAAAACTAGCACTTGACAATGGTGGGAATATATTACCTCTTATAGTTCCAGCAGAATTAACTAACGGCACAGGATTAATGAATCCTTCTATTTTGATACACGAGGGTAAATTGATAGTAAATATCAGACAAACAAATTATGCTTTTTATCACTCAGAAAATAAAAAATTCCCTCACCCCCAGAGGACATTTAACATATATACATCCAGAAGATGATATGAAATTAAGAACTGAAAATTTTTACTGTGAATTAAATGATAAGTTAGAAATTACAAGATCGCAAAAAGTAGATACAAGTTTATTTGACCGCGAGCCAATGTGGGAATTTGTAGGACTTGAGGACGCAAGCTTAGTTTACAAAGACATAAACTCAGAAGCGAGCATTGGGTTGTAACATATGGTATAGCAACGGTCAAACATGGAATTGATAAAAACAATCTTTCAACATCAACATTAAATAAACATGATGCCATTCACATAGAAAATAATGAATGGCATCAACTTATAAACAATACCAACGATGAAATAAGAATAACTGAGGTTCAGTATGGTATAAATTGCATAGAAGAAGATATAGAAAGAATCAACATATGAATGATAATTCAATTATACCACGTCTGCCAACTATGTCAACAAAATAATGCATGGTCTTGCTATTATAAATAGAATAAAATAGCATAAGGTATTCAGACATGGCAAAACCTGCTTCAAGACAAGAGTTCAAAGAATATATTCTCCGTAAGATTGGTGCTCCAGTAATCCAAATCAACGCTTCTGATGAACAGATTGATGACCGCATTGACGAGGCTCTTAGCTTTTGGAATGATTATCACTATAATGGTTCCGAGCACGTATATCTGAAGCATCAACTTACTGAAACTGATATACAAAACGGTTTTATTGAACTGCCTACTGAAGTTTATCAGCGGTTGCTTGGTATTACTCGTGTTTTTGACATGGGTGTTTCAATCAGTTCCGGTACTGGTATGTTTAACGTTTCATATCAATTCGTACTTAATAATATTCAAGATATTACTGGATATGCAATGAGTAACTACTACATGACTATGCAGCATCTTCAGTTTATTCAGGAAATACTTGTTGGTAAGCCCATGATTCGATATAACAAGCATGTAAATAAGTTGCAACTCGACATGACAATGAGTAAGCTTACCCCAGGCAATTTTATCATTATTGAAGGCTATGATATTATTGATGAGGCGCTTTATTCTGATATGTGGAACGACCGTTGGTTACAAAACTATGCTGCAGTATTGGTAAGAGAACAATGGGGATTAAACCTTACGAAATTTACAAATATGCAGCTTGTTGGCGGTGTTCAATTTAATGGTGAACAGATTCTTTCAGAGGCAAGAGAAGAGCGTAGATTAATGGAAGATCAAGCAATTAGTTCTTTACAACCCCTTTTGTTTAATTTTTCAGGATAATATAAGTGTCAACTAATCCCTTTTTTCAAAATTATGACTATTTCAACGAGCAACAGCTTATAGATGATTTAGTAATAGAAAGCATTCAGATTTTCGGTCTGGATACATTTTATCTAACTCGCTCACTTCAATCAGTAGATGAAATCTTAAATGAAGATGATCTTTCAATTTTTGATAGAGCATATAATATCGAAGTTTATGTAAAGAGTGTGGATGGATTTCAAGGTGAAGGTGACTTCCTTAGTCGCTTCGGTCTGCAAATTAGAGATCAAGCAGTCTTTACAGTTGCTATTCGTACCTTTGAAAGATTTGTCACACGACTTGATACTGCTAAAATTCGGCCAAATGAAGGCGATCTTGTTTATCTGCCGCTGAATAATAAGTTCTTTAAGATTATGCATGTCGAGCACGAATCGGTGTTTTACCAGACCGGATCACTACAGGTATTTGATCTAAAATGCGAATTATTTGAGTATTCTAATGAAAGATTTCATACGGGAATAGAAGAAATTGATACTCATTTTGAAAATATAGATACAGATCAGATATCTACTCTTGATGACCTTTATCAAAAAGATCCAATCGCAAAAAATATATTCTTTGAAGAAGAAGGTGATGGTATAATAGATTTTTCAGAAATAGATCCATTTACTGAAACTATAAGTAATCCAACAAATTAATAACATAAGATATACGAAACAAATTGCACAAAGCAATAATATCTGACAAATAGGAATATATAAATGAGTATTGCAAATCATTTCTACAATGGAACGACGCGAAAATACGTAACAATCTTTGGCACCATTTTCAATAAAATGTCAATTACTCGCGAAGATAATCAGGGTAATGAGCTACAGCGAATGGTTGTACCTATTTCCTATGGTCCATATCAGAAATTTTTAGCAAGACTTATACAAGATCCTAATCTTGACCAAAAGTCTGCTATTACACTGCCCAGGATGGCATTTGAAATTATGTCAATGAATTATGATGGGCAAAGAAAAGTAGGATCTCTTACTAAAAGTTTACCAAATGCTGAATTTCAAACTGAAAGCGGCAGAAATCTTAGATATGCTCCTGCCCCGTATAATCTAGAGTTTAGTCTTTATATCATGACTAAATATTCAGAGGATGGAACAAAAATTTTAGAACAAATACTACCGTTCTTTAAGCCAGAATATACAACTTCTGTAAATCTAATTGATGGTTTACCACCTATTGATATACCACTTATTCTTAATAGCGTTAGTGTAGAAGATGCATACGAAGGTGATTTTGAAACTCGCAGAGTAATGATGTGGACACTTAGCTTTACTATGAAAGGTTTTTACTTTGGCCCTGTAAGAAATAAGCGCACTATCAAATTTATTGATGTTAATATGTATAATACTTTAGAAGAAACACCAACAAGCGCAGAACGAATTACTATTCAACCAGGTCTTACTGCAAACAATCAACCTACTACAGATATTAATGAAACAATCCCGTATGAACAAATAGATTTTGGTGATGACTGGGGAGTGATTACCATAGTTACGGAGGGTGAAGATGAGTAAACCAATTGAAAGAGCATTAGGGCTCAGACCAATAGAAGATGCTTTGTCCGAAGTAGTAGAACATGAAGATATTACCTATGATGAAGAAATTATAGATGTAGAACAATTGCCTGCAGTTACCGAAGAAAAAAGCGACCTTGAAGCACTTGCTGCAGCAGATGACACGCTTAAAGATATTGAAAAAGCAAGAGCAAATGTTGAAAGAATCATCGGTTTAGGTGACGATTCATTAGATGAACTTATCAATCTAGCCAAACAATCTGAATCTCCAAGGGCATTTGAAGTAGTGTCAGGTATGATGAAAACCCTTTTAGATGCTAATCGAGACTTTGTTGATTTATCAATGAGAAAAAAATATGCAAAAGAAGAAATCATTAATCCCAAAAAGGAAGAAGAAGCACAGACTAACGTCACAAATAACAATCTGATTCTATCTACTGCTGACTTATTAAAAATGATTAAAGGAGAAAAAGAATGATTTTGATAAAAGAACTGATCAAAGATTATGAAAGATGCAAAGATGATATAAAGTACTTTGCTGAAACACACATAAAGATACCACATCCAGTTAGTGGTGTGATACCGCTCAAATTAAATGAATTTCAAAGACAAGCAATAGATGATTATAATACTAAAAATGTATTTGCAAAGATAACAAAGCGACAAGACGGTAAGACAACAATTGCATGTGTTATTCTCTTACATCAGGCACTTTTCAGTGAGTATAGAGCAAGTATGATATTGGGATCCAACTTACAAAATAGCAATTATATACTTCAACTAATTTTTGAAATGTATCAATGTTTACCTGAATACTTGCAGATAAAAATTGTTACTAGGAACAAATCAAAGATTGAATTCGAAACCGGGTGTTCAATTATAAGTGCAGGCAGTAATGTTCTTAGAGGTAGAGGAATGTCACTTTCTACCATTTATATAGACGAATCTGAGTTCATGCCGACACTAGATAGAGCACTCAAATCTTTATACCCATGTATATCGGGTATTAAATATGGTAGAATCTTTGCGTTTACTTCTCTTGCGGAGTCAAAGACGGCAAAGTGCTTTGGTGATAATTATGTCTGATACCGGTTACCTAGGCAATCCAATGCTCAAACGTGGGGGTATTCCAGTAGAGTGGTCTCCCGATATGCTGAAAGAGTATATGAAATGCGCGGAAGATCCTATTTATTTTGCTGAACAATATATTAAAATTGTACACGTTGATCGTGGCTTTATCCCAATTGAAATGTATGATTTTCAAAAAGACATTGTAAATGCAATTTCAAAGAATAGGCGTGTCGTCGTTAATGCCAGCAGACAAGCTGGAAAGTGTGTAAGTGTAGATACTTTAATAAAGATAAAAATGAGTGATATTGTATCAGAGGTTACTATGGGTGGCTTACATGAACTTATTCTAAATGGAACCTATACTAAATTACAAAATATAGAATACAGTAATCATACACCTTTAGACAATAAACTTAGTAGTAGAACGAACCGAAAGTTTGTAGAAGTTTATGACATAGCCGATATACATGTTTTAGCCCCAACCGGTTGGGAGCCCATATCACACTTCAATATTACAGTTCCCTATAGAAAATACAGAGTAGAATTTAGCTCTGGGCAATATCTTGACTGTGCGGATGATCATATTCTAATCTGTGAGAATGGTTCTGAGGTATATGCTAAAGACTGCATAGGTTCTACTATACAGTCTGAGAATGGGCCTATAGTAGTTTTGTCGGTTTCAGACAGTGGTATTAAAGAGACAATGTATGATCTGAGTGTAGATTCCGTCGATCATGTCTATTATACAAATGGTATACTTTCTCACAATACCACTACTGCAGTTGCAATTATTCTACACTACATACTATTTAATGAATATAAAACTGTTGCCTTACTTGCTAACAAGGCTGCTTCAGCAACAGAAATACTAAGTAGGATCCAGCTTGCTTATGAGGCGTTACCATCGTGGTTGCAGCAAGGTATTGTGACCTGGAACAAAGGTTCGATGGAACTTGAAAACGGATGTAAGGTTCTTGCTGCTGCATCTTCATCATCATCAATCCGCGGTAAGTCTTGTGTTACTGGCGATACGCGTGTTTGCATAGAAGACGGAGATGACTATTACTTTGTTGAAATAGAAAAGATTATAAATAAAGCAAATTCATCTAAATAAAGGATATGTGCTTTGTATTATACTGTTTATAAAACAATAAATATTGTCAATGATAAAGAATATGTTGGCTTTCATAAAATAAAATCTCTCGATAATATTAGATTTGAATCTAGTGAAAACGGTTCTATTTTTGATGATGGTTATTTAGGTTCTGGTAAGTTGATAAAATTGGCTTTGGAAAAATATGGGCCGATGAATATGAGACAAGAACTTATTTTAGTCACTGAGAGCAAAGAAGAAGCTGAAAATCTAGAAAGGGAAATTGTTTGTCGTGAATGGGTTGATAGTGATGATAATTATAATCTAGTTATTGGCGGAAATGTAACTATTCTTTTAGGTGAGCAAAACGGGTTTTTCGGTAAAAGTCATAGTAAAGAAACAATTGAGAATATTCAAGAATCTAGAAATAAAACTTATTCCGAAGCACCGTTTTCTTGGAGTAAATCATTTTTAGTAGAAGATGATGCTGTAGTTTTTTTCAATAGTAATGAAATAAAAGATTATTTTGGTATTAAAGATTGGTTTGAAATAAATAAACTTGTATATGATGGGGTTATTTGCTATAACTCAGGATATTTACAAAGAACAGCAATTCAAAGATATTTGAAAAGATACAATTTTTTAAATGATGAAGAAGCAAGAAAAACGGCAAAGAAAAAACTGGCAAATTTGTGCCGCAATCGGTTTTCTGGTGTATCAAAGTCTAAAGAATCAAATGAAAAGCGAGGAAAATCTATTAAATCATGGATAGAGAAAAACCCAGAAAAACACCAAGAAAGAATGATTAAGATAAACAAGAACTCAGAAAAAATAAAAAAGACAGCAGAAAAACATAGAGGCATGAAAAGAAGTAATGAAACTCGCAAAAATATTTCTGAATCTCTAAAAGGTAAGCCTGCTAATAATAAAGGAATGATTTTTATTCATAATCCAGAAACTTCTGAAAGAAAATACATAAAAGCGGGTGATGTTATACCAACCGGCTGGGTAAAAGGTATGGGTAAAAGGAAATGAAAATATTATCAGAAGGTAAGTTTAGAGATTTTGATGGGTTTCATTTTATGGGAAATAAACCCACTTCCGTATTGCAATTCGAAAATTCCGCAATACAATGTACTGAAGATCACGAGTTTCTTAGAGACGACGGCGTTTGGGTTGAAGCAAAAAACATTCAACCTCACGAGACATATTCTGGAAGAAGATTGTTAGATTATAAGAATTCTGGCGTGATCAAACCAGTGTATGATGCAATAAATGTAAAAGACACGCATTCTTTCTATGCTGAAGGAATGACAGTTCATAATTGCAGTTTCTTATACGTAGATGAAACTGCTTTCCTTATGAATTGGGATGAATTTTTTGCATCAGTATATCCAACTATTTCTTCTGGTAAAGAGACCAAAATCTTACTTACTTCTACTCCAAACTCATTAAATCACTTCTGGAAGATCTGCAAAGAAGCACAGGAAGATGTAAATGAAAGAGGTCAAGGCAAAAACGGTTATATCTATAAAGAAGTTCCATGGAATGCAGTACCGGGTCGAGATGAAGCATGGAAAGAAGACACACTAGCATCAATCTCTTGGAACATGGAGCAATTTTCACAGGAATTCGACTGTAGCTTTGTGGGCAGCCAAAACACACTTATATCTGGCAGTAAATTAAAAGAGTTATCATTTTCAGTCCCTATAGTAGAGCGTGAAGGAATTAAACAATATAAGCCGCCGCTGAAAGAATCTACATATGTTCTTGTAGCTGACGTATCTCGAGGTAAAGGACTTGATTATTCTACGTTTTCCATATTAGATGTTTCAAAAATGCCATATGAACAAGTATGCACATTCAGAGATAATTTTGTAGGTCCGGTAGATTATGCAGATGTTATCTTTAGGATTGCAAAACTTTATAATAACGCTCAGGTATTAGTAGAAATAAACGATATTGGCGGACAGGTAGCTGATACATTATATCTAGAATATGGATACGAAGAAATGTTATCAACTGAAAGTGCGGGCAGATCTGGTAAGCGAATTTCCGGTGGCTTTGGTAAAAACGTAGATCGTGGAATTAGAACTACAAAAACCGTAAAATCCATTGGATGTTCTATTCTTAAGCTACTAATTGAACAAAATCAATTACTGCTTCATGATTTTGATACAATTCAAGAATTGGCTAGGTTCTCTCGGCGCGGATCGTCTTATGAAGCAGAATCAGGCGCGCATGATGATATGGTAATGACTCTTGTGCTATTTGCATGGTTGACCGATCAAACTTACTTCAAAGATATTACAGATATAAATACACTTATGAAGTTAAGAGAAAAAACTGAAGATCAGATGGATGAATATTTACTACCATTTGGGTTTGTCGACAGTGGTCACGACATGGAAGAAAACTATTTCTAAGTTTAGTCAAGTTTAAGAAATTATAAATAAAACAAGATAAAGGCAATTTGACTGAAATTTCATATATAAGGAGAAAAAATATGGTTTTTTCTGTAAGTCCATCAGTTACGACACGTGAAGTAGATCTTACTACTGTAATACCGTCACCACAACCAGGCTCTGCGGCTATCGCTGGCTTATTTCATTGGGGCCCTGCTAATGAAAGAGTTTTTATAACATCTGAAAATGCACTTGTAAATACATTCGGTAAACCTAGTGATTTTAACGGAGAAACTTTTTTTACGTCTGCCGATTTTCTTTCCTATTCTAACTCGCTTTATGTGGTAAGGGTAATTGATGACTCTGCTGCAATAGCAAGTAGCACATACTTTGAAGGAAAATATCACGGTGAGTTAGGTAATTCTATACTGGTTTCATATATTTCTACCGGAATTTCTGATGACCCAAATGCAGAAACTGTTCTATTTGATCCACTTGAAATAAGTGGAGGAACTACTGATTTTAATACAAATGTATTCGTGATTGAAACCACTGAGGATTTGGGTATTAATGCAATAATAGTTGGCGATATTTTGACTGTGGGCTCTACCTCAGTTGGTTTTCAGGATCTAGTTGTTTCAAATATTGCTATAACAGCAGATTCCGCAAATACTGTAATCTACACATATGTAATAACATTTGAAAATAATTACACTCTACCAGAAGAATCAATTTCAAATTTGACTTTTGCGAAAAAATGGGGTTATTCAAATAATGTAGCTTCAAAGCCTTCTGCTGGATCAATACATATTGCAGTTATAGATAACGATGGTACTGTAAGTGGCATAAAGGGTCAGATTCTAGAATTATACGAAAATCTATCACTTTCAACTACAGGCAAATTACCAGATGGATCTAATAATTACTATAAAGAAGTTATCGGTGTAAAATCAAAATGGATTAATGCTTTAACTGCTAGCAGTATTTCTGACGCATCCACATCCACATCATATAACTTGTTTACTGGTGGTATTGATGGCGCTTTAGGGCTTACTGAAACAACCGTATCACCTCTTGTAATAGCAAAAGGCTATGATTTGTTTAAAGAAGCAAATGAAGTAGATGTTTCTTTTATTCTTCAAGGAAAAGCGCCTGGTAGCACCCGCTCAGTTGCGAGTAATCTTGCAAATTATATTATTTCTAATATAACTGAATCAAGAAGAGATTGTGTTGCATTTATTTCACCCAGGAAAGAAGATGTTGTTGAGATATTTAGCACGGATCAGACTGTAAAAAATGTACTTGAGTATAGAGCACTTATTCAGAAATCATCCTACTCATTTATTGATAGTGGTTATAAGTATCGTTATGATAAGTATAATGATACATATCGTTGGGTTCCACTAAATGGCGACATGGCTGGATTAGCTGCAAAGGTTGAATCATGGGAATCTCCTGCTGGTTATCGTAAGGGCTTAATTAGAAACGTCATTAAATTAGCGTTTAATCCTAATAAAGCACAACGAGATGTTCTTTATGGTAGTGAAATAAATCCTGTAATAACACAGACTGGTCAAGGTACATTGCTATTTGGTGATAAAACTGGCTTGTCGTCATCCAGTGGCAGTGCTTTTGGGAGATTGAATGTTCGTCGTCTATTCATAACAGTAGAAAAAGCAATTGCAACAATTTCTGCGCAATTCTTATTCGAGTTCAATGATGAATTTACACAGACACAATTCAGAAATATTGTAAATCCATTACTAAGAGATATCCAAGGAAGAAGAGGCATTATTGATTTTAGGGTCGTATCAGACTCTACTATAAATACACCTGATGTTGTTGATAATAATATCTTTAAATCAAATATCTTCATCAAACCTGCTAAATCTATTAACTTCATAGAGTTAAACTTTATTGCAACTAGATCTGGTATTGAATTTGAAGAAATAGCTGGGCAACAATTCTAAAATGATAAATAGGCATATAAGGAGTATTTATTAATGGCATTCTCAATAAATGAGTTTAAATCACAACTAGTAGGGGGCGGTGCTCGCCCCTCACTATTTCAAGTACAAATTACTAACCCGGTACTAGGTATTGCAGATTTCAAAGTTCCATTTATGGTAAAAACCGCTGCACTTCCTGCATCTACTCTAGGTGAGTACACAGTACCATATTTTGGCCGTCTTGTAAAATACGCAGGGGACCGTACATTTGAGCCTTGGTCTGTAACTGTAATCAACGATGAGGATTTTGGCATCCGCAATGCAATGGAAGCATGGTCTAACTCTATCAATTCGCATGTTACAAATTCTAGGTCACTTCCACAGAACTATAAATCTGATGCGGTTATTACTCAATTTAGCAAGGATGGTTCCATTCTTAGAGTTTATAATTTTGAAGGTTTATTTCCAACACAGATCTCTGATATCCAAATGGGCTGGGAATTAACTGATCAGATACAAGAGTTTACCGTATCATTTAATTATGATGTTTGGACCATTGCAGGTGGCACGACTGGTAACTCTACTACATAATTAAGTATATAAGGATATATAATGGCTAGAATTTTTGGATTTGAGATAAAGCGAGCTGATGACGGAAAGGATGCGCCAGTATCTTTTGCTGAACCGATCAACGATGATGGTGCTCTAAACGTAGGTGCTGCTTTAGGTGGCGCCTACGGTATGCTATTGGATATTGAAGGATCCGCAAAGACAGAAGCTGAACTTGTAACACGCTATCGTTCAATGGCATTGACACCAGAAGTTAATCAGGCCGTTGATGAGGTAGTAAACGAAGCAATAAGTATAAGCTCTCACGAAAGAGTTATAGAGATTGTATTAGATGATGTCCAAGTACCTAAAAAAGTAAAAGAACGTATTGAAGAAGAATTTGAAACCATTCTAAAATTACTTGATTTTTCAAATAATGGATATGAAACATTTTCAAAATTCTATGTAGATGGTAGATTAAACTATCATGTTATTATAGATGAAAATAACTTAAAAGACGGTATAAAAGAACTTAGATACCTAGATCCTCGTAAGATTAGACTAATTCGTGAATTAGATCAAATACCCATGAAAGATCAATTCCAAAGTGCCACAGTTAAAAAGATCCGAAAGGAATATTATCTATATTCTGAGAGTGGTTTTGGTAACAATACAACTAGAACTTCGGTTGCTGACCAGAATATTGCGGGCCTTAAAATTGCAAAAGATTCAATCGTAAGAGTAACATCGGGCCTTGTAAATGAAACAAATTCAGTAGTTCTTTCACATCTGCATAAAGCAATCAAACCACTAAACCAGCTGAAGATGCTTGAAGATGCAAATGTAGTTTATACCTTAACACGTGCGCCAGAGCGCAGGGTATTCTATATTGATGTTGGTAACTTACCAAAAGCTAAAGCAGAACAATATCTATATGATATGATGGCTAGACACAAAAATAAAGTTGTTTACGATCCCGTCAGTGGTGAAATCAAAGATGACCGCAAGATGATGTGTTATGATCTAAGTACAAAAATTCCTCTGCTAGATGGTAGAACTCTTGAACTTAAAGAGATAATGAAAGAATATGAAGAAGGCAAGCAGAACTGGGTTTATTCTTGTGACCCCGTAACTGGCAAATTCTATCCTGGTCCGGTATCCTGGGCTGGTGTAACCAAAAAGAATTCTGAGGTTGTAAAAGTTGTATTTGATAACGGTAAGAGTGTTATTTGTACTCCTGACCACAAATTTCCAGTATGGAATAAAGGCTTTGTAGAAGCTCAACATCTAACTCCGGATGATTCGATTATTCCTGGTTATAGAAGACAAGTAGAGATCACTCCAGGTGGTGCTAAATACGAGCAGATCTATAAGAATGAGACTCAGACCTGGGAGTTTACACATAGAGAAATTGCAAAGTGGAAGCAAGAAGAAGATCAGCTGGGTGCTGAATATGTATCAAGTGAACCTGATACTGATATTGCTGCCGGCCGTAGCATAGTTTCTGTAGAAGTTCTTGAAGAACGTATGGATGTTGGTTCAATGACAATTGAT
>Ga0222631_1000403_pt1 | contig 12818 bp, 14 predicted proteins | sample AntAcemetagenom5_FD_179826 | JGI IMG/M metagenome (GOLD analysis project Ga0222631, IMG submission 179826) | Saline water microbial communities from Ace Lake, Antarctica - #5 | ecosystem: Environmental > Aquatic > Non-marine Saline and Alkaline > Saline | place: Antarctica: Ace Lake | collected... | reverse complement strand
CCCGAAAAAAAATTAATTAATTAATTAAATTTCATTTTAACTCTTAACGTAAGTAAAATTACAATAATAATAAGATAGATTAAGGGTTCAACTGTAACTACTTTAACTAACCATAAGTAGTGAATAATTCCCAATAAAGAAATTATATAAATAAGCTTGTGTAGTTTTTTCCACTTATCTCTTAACAACCTTATCATTCTTTTAGATGAAGTAAGAGCAAGTGGCACTAATAAAAGCCAAGCTAAAAATCCAGCAAATATAAATTTTTTTTTAATAATATCATCACTAATACTAGACCAATCAAAGCGATAATCTATTCCTACATAAGTCATCATATGCGCTGATGCATAAAAAAATACAAACAAGCCAAACATTCTTCTATAGCTAATCCAGAAATTTAATTTAGTAAACTTTTGTAAAGGAGCCATTGCAAGTGTGATTATAATAAAACGAAGTGTCCAATTACCAGTTACATGTGTAATTTCTTTTACAGGTTCTGGACCTAACTGGTTAAAGATAATTTGATAAAAAATAATTAATATTGGTAATAAAGATAAAAAAAAAATTGGTATTTTTATATATTTTTGCATATTTTATAAAAAAAATTTTATGTATTTAAAAGTTTTTCTTTAAATCCATACCTGAATATAAATTTGCAACTTCATCACCATACCCATTAAACATTTCAGTTTCAATTCTAGGAGATAAAATACCTTCACCTATGACACGTTCGGTTGCTTGTGACCATCTTGGATGTGAAACATTTGGATTTACATTTGAGTAAAACCCATATTCTCTTGGGGATGATCTCATCCAAGACGATGTGGGTATATTTTCAACTAATTTTATTTTAACAATTGCTTTTGCACTTTTAAAACCATACTTCCAAGGAACAAAAATTCTTAATGGAGCTCCATTCTGATTGGGTAATGCCTTTCCATAAAGGCCAGTAACAACTGTTGTTATAGGATGCATAGCCTCGTCAATTCTTAATCCTTCTTTGTAAGGCCAATTTAAAACTGGATATCTCTGGCCTTTCATCTGTTCAGGGTCATAAACACTTTCAAATTCAACAAATTTAGCAGTATTTTTGATAGATACTTTGCTAAGTAATTTACTTAGAGAAAATCCCATCCAAGGAATAACCATAGACCAACCCTCAACACACCTAAGCTTGTAAATTCTTTCTTCGGAAGGAAACAAAGAAATTATTTCTTCAGCTGAAAGTGTAATTGGATTGTCTACTTCACCTTCAATAGTAACACTCCAAGGTTTAGTAACAAATTCTTGTGAATTTTTGAAAGGATCACCTTTTCCAGTCCCAAACTCATAATAGTTATTATAAGTAGTGATATCCTTATATGAAGTTAGTTCATTTTTATTTTGTGAATAAGCATTGTTTAAAAACGGTATACTACTTAAGGATAATGAACCTACAGCTAAGCCAATAGATTTAATAAACTTTCTTCTTTTATTGTATATTTGTTCAGGTGTTATTTCTGAATGTTTATATTTTTTCATTTTTAATAGGATTACCTTTTAGCCACTCACTTTGTTCATTTTTATAATGCTCTTTTTTCCATATAGGGGATCTTTTTTTAATCTCTTCAATAATATATCTAGATAATATATAGGTTTCATTTCTATGTTTACAGGCAACCGCAATAATAATACTTGTTTCACCAAGTCGCACATAACCTTTAACATGTTCTATAAATACTGCTTTATCAATAATTTTTAATTTTTCAGTAGTTTCTTTGTAAATTTCATCAAAGCTTTTTAATACTAATTCGTCATGACTATCATAAGTTATTCCAACAACTTCTTTATTTTCATTAATATTTCTGACTGTACCATTAAAAATAATGGATGCACCATATGAGGAAGATTTTATAAATGCTTCTGCTACAGAAGTTTTTATTTTGTTTTTTTTGATATCTATTATTTTTGTATGTAACATCAACCACCACCTATTGGAGGTATAATCCCAATTTTTTGATCTTTTATAATTTTAAAGTCATCACTAACAATATTATTATCTTCTGAACAAAAAACAGAATTTTTTACAATTTTAATAAAACTTTCATTACCCTTAAAGTTTTTATCTAAATAATTAATTATTTCTTTTCTAAAACCTTTAATTTCAAGGTGTCCTTTAATATCAAACTCTAAGTGATCTTTGTTACTAAAGTCTCTACTCGCACCAAAAAGTTCAAGCTTAATTTTCATGATTAAAAAATATCTTTTAAAAATTCTGGTAAGCCATCAGGATTAGTCCATAAGCCACTTTTCCCACCTTCTTTAATTAGCAATTTAACACTATCAATTCTAAGATGTGGGTTTACAATTTTACTAAGATCATAGATTGTAATTAACGCAGCATTAACACCCATTATAGCTTCCATTTCAACACCAGTTTTTGCAACAGCAGACACAACGCAAAAAACTTCTAATGAAGCATCTTCATTGTGCATGATAATTTTAGTTGCAGTATGATCTATTGGGAGTGGATGACATAATGGTATTAATTCACTTGTTTTTTTAACGCCCAGAACCGCAGACACTTCAGCTAAGGTAATAGGATCACCTTTAGGCATTTCTTTATTTTTAATTAAGTCAAACACTTCTTTTCCAACATAAATCTTACCAGAAGCTAACGCTCTTCTAAAGGTTTCTTTTTTTGAAGATACATCAACCATATTAAAAGAATTTTTTTTAAAAATTTCCTTAGCCCAATCTTTTAATTCTTTTTGTTTTATTACTTTTAAATTCTTCATTATCCTCCTGTACTTGATAAGTTTGGAATAATGCCTGTATCACCAAGCTCTAAATGATGCGACTCTTTTTTGAGGTGTAATTGTTTCATTATTAGATCTACAAGTTCATCTTTTTGATCATCATTTTGCAAAAGATGTCGAAGACTTATTCCAGTATTTCCAAACAAACATAATCTTAAATCGCCTCTAGAAGTAATTCTTAATCTATTACATGTTTTACAGAAATCTTTAGAGTAGGGAGCAATTAATCCAAATTTTCCCTCATAATCACGATGAATATAATTTAATGAAGGCCCCGCATCTTTGCCATATGTTTGATAAACCCATTTATTTTCCTCTAAATAATCTTTAAATATTTTGGAAGAAACGTGATTTTTTTTAAAGAAAGCAAGATTATCACCTGTTTGCATCAACTCTATAAATCTAAAATCAATCTTACTTTCTTTTATAAAGCTTCCAAATAGATCGAAATCTTTATAGGTATCATTGACACCTTTGAGTAAAATGGCATTAACTTTTATATTTTGAAAATTTAATTTTTGTAAAATTTTTATGCCTTCTAAAATTTCAAGAAGTCTGTCATGACCAGTCAGTTTCTTAAAAGTCTCTCTATCTAAACTATCTATACTAATATTAATCCCATCTAAACCGGCCTCATATAACTGCTTAGCAATTTTATTTAGATGATAGCCATTAGTAGTCATTGTAACTTTTGGAATATTTGAATTTTGTTTTAAATCTTTAAGAATATCAAAAAAATCCTTTCTAACTGTTGGCTCTCCACCAGTCAGTCTTATTTTAGAAACACCTAGTTCTGACAAAGCTTTTGTTAGTCTTGATATCTCCTCAAACGACATAAAGCTTCTCATATCACCAGGGTTTTTTTTGTAACCTTGTGGCAAGCAGTATGAACATTTATAATTACACACGTCTGTAATTGATAATCTTATATAAGGAAAAGATCTTCCAAATGTATCTTTAAGCATTTTATTTTATATTCTTTAATATATTAATTATTATAAAGCATGAGTATATACCGAAAAATTTGATATGATAAACTTAATGGCACAAAGCAAATTAGAAAGTATTAAATCATTTATTAGCGAAATTATTCATTTATTTCAGAGCGGATCAACTGAGGAAGCTCTTATAAAATCTGAAAATTTAATAAAAAAAGAAAAAGAAGTGCCATTTTTATTAAACCTTAATGGAATTATAAATATTAATCTTAGTAATTGGGACAAAGCTAAAATTTCACTTAAAAAGGCAATAAACCTAGATCAAAATTATGTAGAAGCCTATAATAACCTTGGAATTGTTCACACCAACCTTGGTGAGATAGAAGAAGCAATTAAAAATTTTACTCTAAGTGTAAAAATTAAAAATGATTATTCTAATGGTTACAATAACCTTGGAAGTGCATATGATGATTTAGGGGAAAGTGAAAATGCTATAAAGAATTACTCTAAGGCCCTAGAGTTTGATCCGAAGCATGCAGAAGCACAAAAAAATTTAATTCATATTTTAACATATTACACTCCTATCAACAAAAATTCTAATTCAATTGTTGTCACAAATGAAAATTTAAGAAAAATAGGAAATAATTTTAATCTGAAAATTGTTGAAAACAAATCCGATTTAACTGCTTTATTTAAAAGTTCAAATAAAGTCATACAAGATAATATTAAAGAATTAACATTTTTTGAAACTCAAATATATAGAAGGAACACTATAGATTTAAATTGTCAAAGACATCATAAGGCATTTAATAAGTTTAACATAATTCCTAAATTTTGTTTTAGCTGTTTTAAAATTCAAATTGAACCAAAAAATGTACTAGACTTATTTAAATTATTTTTAATTTTTGACTCATTAAAACTTCAAAATAATAATACACGGAAGTGTCTTATAGAATTAAGACCAAATATTTCTGGGACATATAAAGGGTTAATTTATTGTTCTAGCATGCAGGAGGTTAACAAAATTTTAAAAGAAATTACTCCAATCTTAAAAGAAGTAATTGATAATCAAGTTAAAATCATAGCTAGAAGAGGGTGTTCAGAATTTGCTGATAAGCATAAAAATTATAAAGAAACAAATAAAGAAGCAACTAATTTTATGAATTACAATAATTCGTGGAAAGAAAAAGAAAAAATTATTGATATCAATGAAGCTAAAAATAAGAAAAGAAAAAAAGATTTTAAACATTCGATTTCAGGTTTGTCACTTAGTGACGTGTTAATAATGAATAATTGGCTGAACTATGCTAAAGAAATAGATGACACAACATATAAAAATATTAGTGAAGACATGTTTTATTCAGATTATATTTCAAAGACAATCTCACCACAGTTAGAAAAACGAAAGAATGAATTCTTAAAACTATAGTAACTTTCTTTATGAGTAACATTTTAAATAAAAACGATATAAAAGAATTTAAAGAAAATGGTGCAGTTTTAATCAAGGATAAATTTGATATTTTGTGGATTGAAAAACTTAAGAAAGGAATTAAAAAAGCCAAAGAAAGCCCCAGTCCAAGATTTGTAAACCACACGAAAGATCAAAATTTACCTGGATACTATGAGGATTTTTGGACCTGGGATTTACATAAGGAATTTAAAGATTTTGTATTTGATTCACCAACATCCAAAATTGCAGCAGAACTTCTAGAAGCTCAAAAAATTAATTTAGTAATGGATAATTGGTTTTTTAGGGAAGCGGGGTCTAAGTCATCACCACCTTTTCATCACGATATATCATATTTTGATTTTGAAGGATCCATGTGTGTTTTATGGATACCACTCGAATCTGTGAAAAAAGAAGATGGCATAGCTTGGGTTAAAGGTTCACATTTATGGGATAAACTTTTTTTAAGAACACGTTTTAATGATGGTCATCAAGTTGATGGACAAGCAGGAATTGTTAATGGAAAAAAATACGAATTAACCCCAAACATACTGGAGCATAAAAATGATTATGAGTTTTTACAATGGAATTTAGAAGTTGGTGACTGTATTTATTTTGATATTAGAACTCTACATGGAGGATTAAATACTGTTGTACCTAGAAAAGATGCCCATAGATACACACTTAGAATGGCAAAAGAAAATTCTAAAATAATTTACAGAGGAGATTGGGCAAGAGAGGAAAGAGCTATTATGGAAGATAATGGTTATAAAAATGGGGACGACTTATCTGGCAAAATGTTTCCAACTTTATTTGAAGCTAGTTAACTTCCAGTTTGAAAGAACTGGAAGTTAACTTAAATAATTAACCTGCTGGTTTGTATCCAGCCATAGCTTTAGCAGCAAGCTCAGCTGCTTTATTCATATCCATCTCTTCAAGAATAACCATATTTTCTACTGTACCGCTAGCTTCTACAGCTAATTTTATACCTGCAAAATTTTCATAAGGCATGTCTCCTGAAGTAACAGCAACAAAATCATAAGGACCTCTTGTAATGTAAAAAGATTCAAAGGTTCCGCCTACTGCTTCAGTTAATGCTTTTACAGCAATTGATCTATCTTGCTTAGGGTCCTTCATAAAACCTTGGAAGGCCTTTGCTGTATAATTACCTATTACAATATATTTTTTCATAAGTTTCTCCTTTATTAATTTGTAAGATTTAATCATATTTGTTAAAGATTTGAATAATTATTTTTTAAAATCAACTCAAGGTTTAGCAAATTATGTACGAAAAATTTGGACAATTTATCGATGGCAATTGGTCGCCCTCTTCTAACAAGGAAACTTATGAAGTTATCAATCCTGCAACAGAAGAAGTTTTAGGTCATGCATCGAAAGCTACACCTGCAGATGTTAACAGAGCATTACAATCTTCAGAAAAGGGATTAAAGGTTTGGAAAAAAATAACACCTTGGGAAAGATCTTATATTCTAAGACGTATAGCAGATAAGCTTCGAGAGAAAAAAGACGTACTATCTAAATGGATGACTTTAGAAAATGGAAAACCTTTAGCAGAAGGTGTTGGAGAAACAAATGGAGCAGCAGATATTTTTGAATGGAATGCTGAAGAGACAAAAAGAATTTTTGGTCAAACTATTGAAAGTAGATTTGAAGATACAAGAGTACATGTTTATTATCAGCCAGTTGGAGTTGTAGCAGCGTTATCACCTTGGAACTTTCCACTTATTTTAGCAGCTAGAAAGATATCAACTGCACTTGCTGCGGGTTGTTCAGTAATTATCAAACCTGACACAATTACACCTGGTGTAGTGATGGAGTTAGTTGATATTTGTAGAGAATGTGGGGTTCCACCAGGAGCAGTTAATCTTTTATCAGGCGATCCACCAAGTATAGCTTCTCAACTAATTCAATCAGATATAGTTAAAAAAATTTCGATTACTGGATCTTTAAGAGTTGGAAAATTAATTTTAAAACAAGCTGCTGATAAAGTTCAAAGAGTAACAATGGAATTAAGTGGTCATTCTCCTTTTATAGTTTTTGATGATGCTAATGTTAAAAAAGCAGCTGATATGGCTATTGCTGCAAAATTTAGAAATAATGGACAAGTTTGTATTTCTCCTAATAGATTTTATATTCATGAATCAAAAAAAGAAGAATTCATAAATTTATTTTTAGAAAAAACAAAAAAGTTGAAAATTGGAAATGGAATGGATCCAGATACTCAATTAGGTCCATTAACAACTCAAAAAAGATTAAATGAAGTTGAGGAATTAGTTGAAAAAACTAAACAAGAAGGTGCTAAAGTTTTATTAGGTGGAAAAAGACCAGCGGGCTTTAATAAAGGTTTTTATTATGAGCCAACAGTTTTTGATGATGTAAAAGATGATTATACCATTATGAAACAAGAACCATTTGGACCACTAGTTCCAATACTATCATTTAAATCTTTTGATGAAGTTATTGAAAGAGCCAATGATAATGACCTTGGTTTATGTAGTTATGTTTGTACTAATTCTATGGAAACAGCACATCTTGCATCAGAAAAATTAGAAACAGGATCTGTAGCAGTTAATACTGGAGCAGTTGCAATTGCTGAGGCACCATTTGGTGGAATAAAACAGAGTGGATATGGAAGAGAAGGTGGGTCAATGGCTATAAAAGATTACCTCAATGTTAAATACACACACATGGGTATCAAAGGTTAATTATTCTATTATTGTAAAGTCTGATTTATATTTATCAGTAAGTGTCAGACCTAATCCAGGCAAGTCATCTTTTAAATCTATAAAACCATTTTTTGGAGTGGGGTCACCCTCAAAGATATAATAAAATAGTTCATTGCCAATTTCTACATCATGCACTGGAAAATATTCTGAAATAGGACAATTTACATTTGCCATTGTTAAATGATAGTTATGCATTTGGCCTGCGTGTGGAACGACCGGAACTTGATAGGCTTCAGCTAACGCATTAATTTTTTGAGCAGCAGTTATGCCACCAACCCTATTAGTGTCGTATTGGATATAGCTTATTGCTTTTAAATCTAATAATTGTTTAAAACCAAATAAGTTAAACTCATGCTCGCCCCCAGAAATAGGTATCATGTTCATATTATTAAGTTCTGCATATCCGTGAATATCATCAGCTATCACAGGCTCTTCTAGCCATCTTGGATTAAACTTCATTAATTTAGGTATCATTCTTTTAGAATAGTCTAAATTCCAACCCATATAACATTCAAGCATTAGGTCTGCATCTTCTCCAATAACTTCTCTCACAGCTTCAACTAATTGAATATTATTTTTCATTCCTTCAGGACCATCTTGTGGTCCCCACCCAAATCTCATTTTATACATATTGAAACCTTGACTTTTATAAAGTTCAGCTTCTTTTTGAAGTTCATTTAGTGGCTGACTGTAAAGTTTAGATGCATAAACAGGAATTTTCTCTTTTGTTCTTCCACCCAATAATTTGAAGACAGGTTTTTTTGTTATTTTTCCAATAATATCCCAAATAGCAATATCAATTGCTGAAATTGCTGTCATACCAATACCTTTTCTTCCCCAAGCTAAAGTTCTTCTATACATTTTTTCCCAAATATAAGCATAATCAAAAGGATCCTCACCAATAACCAATGGCTTTAAATACACATCAATAGTTTTTTTGGTAACTTGAGGAGCTAAGGCTGCGTTACCAATTCCAATAATTCCATCATCAGTTTCAATCTCACATACTAACCACTCATGAAATCTAAAAGAGCCCATTGCATCTGATTTTTCATAAAGAACATCAGAAGCATTTGTACAAAAGTTTTTTTGAGGAGGAACAGTTTTACCTTTCCATTGATAAACTGTAGTTTTAATATTTTTAATTTTAGTCATTAGAATTATTTTCAGCCATTGTTAATGCAATTTTAAAAGAATTTAAAGTAGGTTCTAAATTAGCTTCATTTTTTCCAGCAATATCAAAGGCAGTACCATGTGCTGGGGTTGTTATTGGAACTGGCAAACCCCCTTGAACGGTAACACCTCTATCAAAGCCAAATGCCTTTAAGCCTGATTGTAGTGCATCGTGATACATACCAACAATACAATCATGGTTTTTATTTTTAAAAGCAGTAATAAAAGATGTATCACAGGGTAGTGGGCCATCAGCATTAATGCCCAAACTTTTAGCTAACTCAATAGCTGGAATAATTTCATCTTTTTCTTCAGTTCCAAATTCTGCATGTGGGTTAAGAGCCTGAACGGCAACTCTAGGATTTTTTATACCATTACGTTTCATTGCTTCGTTAATTAATTTAATCGGTTTAATAATTTTTTCTTTTTTAATATGTGAAGGAACTTCACTTATTGGTATATGCGAAGTAACTCGAGCAGTCCAAAAATTATCTACAACATTAAATTCACAAAAAAAATTTTTTACCTCCAATTTTTCAGCCATTAAATGAAGTTCATCAGAGAATTTATTACCTCCAAGTTTTAAACTTGTCTTATTAAAAGGACCAAAGTTTATTGCATCAATTTTATTTTCTTTTGCTAAGTCTAAAGCTAAATTCAAAGCATCTAAAACACTTTCACCTGATTCCTTTGAGCATTCAGATAATTTATAATTATGGTTTTTACCTTTAGAGATATCTAAAAAAAACTTTTTTCCTTCATCAAAATTAATTTGATCAAATTTTTCTACAAATTTTAAATTTTGTGACATACCAGTAATTTTATTTCCAGCGTCAAGTATATTTTTTTCACCTATGACAACAATATTTGCTTTGTCAATAATTTCTTCAGATAGTAGTTTTGATATTAACTCAGGTCCTATTCCTGATGGATCTCCTAATAATAAAGCAATATTCATTTTCTGCACACTCATTTTATACGGTAGTTATTTCTTCTAAATTTTATACAGCAATTGTTTCTTCTAAATTTTTATACTACTATAATATATAAATAAACAAACGAGAGGGAAATAATGAAAAAAACATTTAAAGCAATTTTAGTTGCTGCATTTGTAGTAGCTGAATTTTTTGTGATTGCATTGCCTATAGTAACCACATCAGCAAAAGCTGATGGGGCTATTCAGGCTATTACTCACGCTGGTTTTGGCGGTGGTACAGATGTAACTACTAGAATGATGCTTTTAAGAGCAAGAAGAGTTCTTAAGCAAGATATGCAATTAGTTAACAAAAAAGGTGGCGGTGGTGCTGTTTCTATGGACTACATGATGAGCTTACCTGCTGACGGTCAACACACTTTAACTTGGACTACGGGTCATGCTGTTTCTATGGCACTAGGTAAGACAAAAGTTAAATTAAGTGATATGCAACCTTTAGCAAGAGGAACTGATGATCCTCAATTATTTGTTGTTAATTGTAAAGCTGACATTAAAGACGCTAAAAAATTCATTAGTGTTCAAAAATCAAAGTCACTTAAGTATGGAACAACTCATACAGGTGGAATTGACGATGTAAGTGCTATTGCTTTTACAAAAAAAGGTGGATTAAAAGATCCTACTATCGTTGCATACAAAGGTGTTGCGCCAATTAAAACAAACTTAATCAAGGGAGATATTGATGTGGGTGTTTTAAATTTAGGTGAAGCATTAACAGAGATTAATGAAGGAACATTGTGTGTTTCTGTAGTTCTTGCAAACGAAAGAATGGCTAAAATTGGAGATTCTCCAACAGCTAAAGAGTTGGGTATACCAGTTTCTTTATCTACTGTTAGAGGATTTGTAACTAAAAAAGGTGCTCCTGCGGCAAGAGTTAAAGAACTTGAAGCTGGCATGATGAAAGCTATGGGACATAACTACTACAAAAATTTCTTAACAGAAATTGGTCTTGATGACACTAGTGTAGTTGGTGCTGCTGAGTGGGGTAAGCAAATGGAAGAAATGCTTAAAGAAATGACTGCTCAGTTAAAAGCTTTGGGTTACCTTAAGTAATTAAAAATAGTACATTTTTAATATGAATAATGTACTTAACAAAAAAAGGGCAAACAAAAGTAGTTTGCCCTTTTTTTTAAAAAGCTCTTTTAAAGTATCTTTTATAATAATATTAATTTCACTAATTTTACTAATAACAACATTCACATTTGATGCAGTTCCACCAATTTTAAATAGAGGTATTCAGCCTGCTACATTTCCCAAAGCATTATTGGTCTTAATAATTTTTTTAACATCGATTATTTTTTATTTATCAATTAAAACACCGTGGAAAAAAGAGAGTAAATTACCCAAGTCATTTTTTGTAACACTGATAGCTTTTGTTTTGTTTTTGGTTATTGCAAAAACATTAGATTTTTTCTTGGCTATTGCAGTCTTTTCAGCTTTAGTTTCTTATTATTGGGGAGAAAAAAGAATAATTTATCTTTTAATTGTTAGTATATTATTTCCAATAATTGTATTTATTTTCTTTGAAACATTTTTAGGTTTAAGATTTCCACCAGGAATAATCACTAATATTTATTATAATTAATATGGAAAATTTATCTTATATGATGGCTCCTTTATTTAGTTCTAAGCTATTATTGGTTTTATTTTTTGGAACTTTATTTGGATTAATTTTGGGTGTGTTGCCGGGACTGGGTCCGACAACTGGTGGCGCATTAATTTTACCTTTTACAATGACACTCGATCCACTTTCAGCAATTGTACTTTTGACAGCAATTTATTGTGCTGGAACATATGGTGGTGCTATTACAGCAATATTAATTAACACACCAGGAACACCCGCCGCCGCCGCAACATGTCTTGATGGATATCCATTAGCACAAAAAGGAGAGGCTGGAAGGGCCTTAGGTATGGCAACCGTTTCTAGCACAATAGGTGGAATTTTTAGTGTTATAATTTTGGTGTTTTTTGCCCCCTTTTTAGCAAAACTTGCTTATGAATTCGGTCAACCGGAGTATTTTGCTTTAGCAATATTTGGCTTAACCATGCTTGCATCAATTGGTGAGGGTAGCCCAGTTAAGAATTTGATTGCAGCAGCATTTGGTATTTTGATCTCAACTGTTGGAAAAGATTTTATGACTTCAATAGACAGATTTACTTATGGCATAAATGAATTATCAGAAGGAATAGGCTTTATTCCTGTAGTGGTTGGACTGTTTGCAATTAGCGAAATGTTAACGCAATCAACTATGTTAGACCAAGTATTTAAAAGAGTTGCTTTAAAAGCTGTAAAATTACCTTCTTTAAAAGATTATAAACTAACTTGGAAAACAATACTTAGATCTTCAGGGATAGGCTCGTTCATTGGTGTATTACCAGCTGAGGGAGGAACGGTTGCTTCTTTAATTGGGTATTCAGAAGCTAAACGTTGGTCAAAAAATCCAGAAGAATTTGGAAAAGGATCTATAGAAGGAATAGCTGGAGCAGAAGCTGCAAATAATGCTGCAACAGGAGGAGCGATGGTACCAACATTAGCTTTAGGAATTCCTGGAAGCGCAACAACGGCAGTAATTTTAACTGGTTTAATAATTCACGGAGTAAGACCAGGCCCAGATTTATTTAGAGAACAACCAGAATTTTTATATGGAATTTTTGGGTCAATGCTAATTGCAAACATATTATTTTTTATTTTTGGTTTTTTTGGAGCCAAACTTTTTGCTAGAA
>Ga0222631_1000399_pt1 | contig 12858 bp, 14 predicted proteins | sample AntAcemetagenom5_FD_179826 | JGI IMG/M metagenome (GOLD analysis project Ga0222631, IMG submission 179826) | Saline water microbial communities from Ace Lake, Antarctica - #5 | ecosystem: Environmental > Aquatic > Non-marine Saline and Alkaline > Saline | place: Antarctica: Ace Lake | collected... | reverse complement strand
TGTATAATCTTAAAAAGATTGAACTCTAATGAACTGTATATCCAATTAAAAAATCTAATTAAGAATGATAAAAAAAGAAAACACTTACAAAATCAAGGCTTCAAAAATGTTAAACACTTAATAAAAGCCAACTCAAACTTAATTGATCAAATTAGAGAAGGTCTTGTTCAAAAATTTAATCTTAATTTTATTAGAAATAAACTGAGAATAATAAATATTTATAACACAGGTCAAAAACTTAACCATAGATTGTATAATATTTCATTAGGGAAGAAGTTCACTAATGGGTTTATTAGAAATGGGCACGATGTTCTTGAGATAAGTGATAGAGATTTTATAAAACAAAATAGAACTTTCGCTTTATCTACAAGCACCAATAATAAATTCCAAAAATACTTGCTTGAAACATTTAAAAATTACAACCCTGATTTATTATTTTTTGGACACACAAAAAATATTGAATTAGAAACAATTGATCAATTTAAATCAACAAATAAGAACCTTATTATTTCACAATGGAATGAGGATCCTATAATGCCGAGCCTTGATTATTCTAAAACAAATATTAGAAATATTTCCTATTATGGCAATAATGTTGATCATAATTTCATTACTACAGATCCAAGCATTTTCAAAAAACAAAATACTAAAATAAAAAATTTGCATTTTTTCTTTGTCCCAGTGGATAGTAATATTGAATGTTTTGATGTTTTCAAGCTCAATCCAACTAAAGATATTTTTTATGCAATGAGTCATGGTGTTAATAGAGCAAAATTAAAAAAGGGTAAAATTGATTCAAGAATTAATTTTTTAAACAGTTTGGTTAAGAAAATTAAAGATATTAATTATGATTTTTATGGGTTTGAAAATAAAGAGCCAATTTGGGGTGACAGCTTTTATAGGGCTTTAGTTAATTCTAAAATGGGCTTAAATTTAAGTAGAGGGTTGCCAACAAAATACTACTCAAGCAATAGAATTGCGTCATTAATGGGAAACGGTTTGCTTACATTTATTGATAGAAAGACTCAGATGCATGATTTTTTTAATAAAAATGAAATAATTTTTTACGATAATATTTATGATCTTTCTGATAAAATTAATTTCTATAAAAAAAATAATAAATCAAGAATTAAAATTGCAAAAAATGGAAAAAAAAAATATTTTCAATTATTTAATGAATTAAAAACTACCAAATATATTGTTGATAAGTCTTTAGGTAATAAAACAAATTTATATTGATGCGTTTATCAATCATAATTCCAACATTTAACAATCTTAATTACCTAAAATTTTTTCTTTTATCCTTAAAAAAAAATTCTTTTTTTCAACATGAAATCATTTTACATATAAACGAGGGATCTGATGGCACTCTTGATTATGCAATTAATAATAATATTAAATACACATATAGTGATACAAACATAGGGTTATGTAGCTCAATGAATAGGGCTTACTCCCTTGTGACTACCAACTACATACTTTATGCTCATGATGATATGTTTTTTTGTAAGAACTGGGATACTTTTTTAATCGATGAAATTAAAAAATATGACCATAATTTATATTACTTAACTGGTACAAATGTTTCAACTAGACATGGCTTGATAAATTATGATTGTGGATCTGATCTTTCTAATTTTAATGAAAAAAAGTTTGATCTTTTTTGTCAAACTGATGACACTATAGATTTACAGGGTTCTCACTGGGCACCACATTTAATTCATAAAAAAGTTTGGGATAAAATTGGTGGATTTAGTGAGGAATTCAATCCTGGAGATGGTTCTGACCCTGATTTCTGTATGAAGTTGTGGTTAGCAAATATTAGAATATTTAAGGGTATTTCTAAATTTAAAGTTTATCATTTCAATTCTATAACAACTAGAAATAACAAGATTGTGCTTAACAACGGTACAAAACAGTTTTTATTAAAGTACGGTTTTAACCCTCGTTTTTTTAGAAAATATTATCTAAAAGGTAACAACAATATAATTCCTTTCATTGGAGAGTTAGAGACTCCGAAAATTACTTTTTTTATGCTTAAGGATATTCTTATTAATAAATTTAAATATTTTTTGTTAAAATTTAGATCTTAATTTTATTCAAGGCATTATTCTTAAATAGATTTGCTTCTTTGATATACCTTCTTACCATTTCGGTAGATTTGTGACCTGTCATAGCCATAATACTCCGCTCTTCTACGCCTGAATCAGCAGCAGAGGTTGCAAATCCTGATCTTAAACTATGACCAGAGTAATTTTTGCTATCTATGCCAGCCAAATTTAAATATTCCTTGATGAGTAAAGCTACTGTTTGGTCTGTTAATCTGTTTTCTGATAATTTTAATCCTTTAACAAATCTTCTAAAAACAGGTCCTGAGTTTATCCCTGATATCTCTAGCCATTTTTTTAATGATACTACAGGGCAATATTTAGAACTATTAAAGTAGGGTAGTGCTTTTGTAAAACCCTCACCAATTTGATCTGTTTTAGACCTCTTAATATTAATTTTTAGACCTTCTGCAACGAAATCTAGATCATCACAGTTTAGTGAGACAATCTCATTTCTCCGAAATCCACCTGAAAAACCAATTAGGATTATTGATCTGTCTCTAAATTTTTTAATTTCTTCCTTATCTTGCTGATCTATAACATTAACTATTCTTTTTAAATAGTTGATTAATATCGGTTTTTTTCCTTTTTGAACACTACCTTTTCTTCTTTTGATGCCCATAATATTTTCAATGATTGCAGGATGTTTTGTATCTAAGTAATGCCCTTTTAACTTATGGATGACACCTATTGACACCAATCTACGCTTTAAAGTGCTCATTTTTGCGTCTTTTGTCGATAAATACGTTAAATATAAAGAAACTATCTTCGGTTGAGATGGTAAAGAGTTAAATCCATTTTTTACACAAAATACTCCAAAATCATTAAAGTCTGATTTATAAGCCCTTATAGTATTATTTGCTTTAGAGCTTTGTAGGTTTAATAATGTTTCTTCTTGTAAAGCCTTTATGTCAGTTATTATATCATTCATATTTATTACTATTGATAACCATTAATTATCGTTAGTAATATATTAAGTGATTTTGATTGTCAATAACTATATTGTAATTTTATGAGTATAGGATTTTGGCAAATAGGAATATTATTATTATTACTCGGTCCTTCCTTTATTTCTTTAATATTAAGCCTTATTTTAATAAAGAAAAAAAATTATAAAAAATTACCACTAAATAAAATTTATGCTGGTTTCTGGCATAGATTATTGGCTTATATTATTGATTTTATAATATTAGTTGTAGTTTATTTTGTTTTAGGGATGATCCCTGTAATTGGCTGGATTATTGGTATATTTTTTGGGTGGTTATATTTTGCTATACAGCATTCATCTACGAAAAAGTCGACTATAGGAATGAGAGCTCTTGATATTACAATAGTTGATGAAAACCATAATAAAATAGGCTTTTGGAGGGCTACTGCAAATTACTTTATTGTAGCTATATCTATAGTTTTTATATTTATAGGGCTTTTAATGATTGCTTTTACCTCAAGAAAACAAGGGTTTCATAATATAATAACAAGAACGATTCATTTAAAAGATAAATAAATTTATATTTATCAATTATTTAGTGTTTAAATTTAAAGTAAATGATTAGAAAAATAGAACTAAAAGATAAGAAAGATTGGGTTAAATTGTACAATGGTTATGCTGATTTCTACAAAGTCCCAATGAATACTGGGGTTTTAGACACTGTTTGGGGATGGATTCATGATGAAAGCCACGATGTTAAAGGACTTTGCTTTGATTTGGAGGGTAAAATCGTTGGAATAGCACATTACAGAACAATGCCTAGACCAATTAAGGGCCAATATATTGGGTTTTTAGACGATTTGTTCGTAGAGCCAAAATTTAGAGGTCAAAAAATAGCTCAAAAACTCATTAGTCATCTAAAATCTTTATCTAAAGCCAATAATTGGAATGGAATTCGTTGGATCACCCACTCTTCTAATAAAAATGCTAAGAAATTATACGATAAAATAGCCAATAACACAGGTTTTGAACTCTATGAACTTAAAGGGAACTAAGTTTCAGTTAAAAGTATGGAATTACCTCAAGAAAATACCCAAAGGCAAAGTTAAAACCTACCTTGAAGTTGCTAAAGCCATTGGAAAACCTAAGGCATTCAGAGCTGTTGCTAATGCAGTAGGTAAAAACCCCTATCCACCTAAAATACCCTGTCATCGAGTAATCAGATCAGATGGAAGTGTCGGCGGATACTCTGGAAAAGGTGGAATTCAACAAAAACGCCATTTATTGAGATCTGAAAAAGTCTTCATAAAATAAGGTTTTTAAGCTTCTAAACTGTTTAAAAGTGTTGATATTAAATACTTATAACTAATTTAGCCATAATTATTACACAATTGCTTAATGCATCCTTCAGTTGTACTGCAAATGACCTTTCAGTTAAAATAAGGTGTCCTATGGACGTTTAAACGGCATATTCTGATACTGCATTGCTCTAGTTATCAACAATACCAACACTTTTAGAAGTAAGCTAAAAAGCCTAATTTTACACATTTTTTTGACCCCCACTCTATCTCATTAGAAAATTAAAAAATCTTATATTTTCAAAGTTGATTATAAACGTTGTTATTCAACACTTTTTTACTAATTTAAATAATTCCTGGAAAATTAAGCACTAATGAAAAAATAATGACTTTAATTTAAAAAATTGATAGAAATTTTTAACCATAAATCTTATATTTTTCTATTAATTTTATATTTTTATAAAATAATAAAAATCTAATGATTACAGTATTTTAAAAGATTAACTTAATATGTTATATTAACTATTAGTAAACAAGTAACACCTAATTAATTAGATTTAATATAGGACTCTCTTCTTGAGATGTAAATTCCACTCATAATAATAATGGACAGACCTAAGAATGTCCAATTATCAGGAAAGTCACTAAAGAAGTAATAACCAATAATGATATTAGTTATAATTTCAAAGTAACTAAATGGAGCCAATTTAGAGGCATCTGCATATTTAAGGGATAATATAAGAAACAAGTGCCCAATGCAGGCAAATACCCCTATAGAAGCCATCATAGACCATTGAGAGACACTTGGATTAACCCAAACAAATGGCATTAAGCCTGAAACTGCTACTAATCCAACTAATCCTGTTAACAATAAGGTTAATAAAGGGTTATCTGAAGTGCTCAATTTACGTGTAATTATCAAATAGAAGCCATACATTACACCCGTTCCTAATGCTGCTAGACTAGCCAAGTTAATCTCTACGAAACCTGGTCTTATAACCACTAGAGAACCAATAAACCCTATAATAACCGCAGTCCACCTCCTTATACCCACCTTCTCACCCAATAATATGGGAGAAAATGCGGTAACAATTAAGGGCGCCACAAAAGCAAGTGTCAGAGCTTTAGCTAAAGAGATAACAGATATTGCATAAAAGAAACAAATATTTGCACAAAGCAGTATTAAACCTCTTATAATTTGTAATTTAGGCTTATCAGTCCAAACAAGCTGCTTATTATAAAAGAAAAACATTATTGGAAGTGTAAATGCGACTGTAAAAAAATATCTTGCCCAAGTGATCTGTAAAACTGGCATATCAGCACTTAAATATTTAGCAAAACCATCCATGATTGGAAGCATTACCCAAGCTAAAAGGTTAAAAATGATGGCTTTCATAAGCCAATAGATACAGTCTAATTAAAGTACTTTAAAGCAAAGAATACGACCACTGGAATGGTAGCAAAAGACATAACCGTAGAAACAACAATGGTACTAGCAACGCTATCTACAATTTTTTTCGGCGAATAAATTGAAGCTACAAGGTAATTTAAAACTGCACTAGGCATTGAACATTGAATTAATAGAACACCCGCTGCAAATCCTGATAGATCAAAATATCTAATGATAAATAACGCAACAATAGGACCTAAGACAACTCTTCCAATTGATGAAATTAAAGCTTTCTTAAAAGAGAAAACTTTAAAACGGGTTAAGGCAATTCCTAAAGACATTAATATTAAAAAAATTGTAGCGTACATTAGTAGAAATGTTGTATTTTCTACAAAGACAGGAAGTTCTATTTTGAAATATAAGAAAATTACTGAAATTATAATTGCATAAAATGGTGGATTTTTAAGAATAACATTAATATTGAATTTTCTATCAGCGAGAAAAATTCCTAACGTAAAGTGACATAGAATTATTAAAGCTGAAATTGCAGCGGCAACACCTAATCCTTGAGATCCATAAGCAAACAAACATATTGGTAAACCCATATTTCCAGTATTTGGCATGATAAATGGTGGAAGCTCGCGGATGATGTCTTTTGTTTTTAAGAAGAATAAAAAAATAATCCCAATGATAGTAAAGGCTACAATTGCAATTAAAAAGTACCAAAAGTAATCTTTAAATATTTCAAAAGATGTACCAGTTGAAGTTAGCGCGTATATAATCATTGCAGGAGTTCCAATATTCGCAGCAAAATTTGTTATAAATGTAGTGTCAATTTTTGGATTATTTTTACCTAAATAATAACCAATACCAACAACAAAAAAAACAGGAAATAAAACCTCAAACAGTTTTAAATATAACTCCATTAACTATAAATTCTAATCAGTGATGGGTATTTAAGAATATTTTTGTCTTTTTTGAAAACAGAAAGACAATTCTTAGAATTAAGTTCATTAGTTTTATGGGTAATTATAACAATAGTAGCTTTATTGTTTTTTTTATCAGGAGTTTGAATTAATCTTTTTACTGAAATTTTATACTTAGCTAATCTGTTAGTGATTGTTGATAAAACACCAGGTTTGTCTTTAACTTCAAATCGTAAATACAAAGAATTCACATAATTATCAACATTGTAACATTTAATTGATTTGCGTTTATTATTAGAAATACCAAAAGGTTTTTTAACATTCCCATTTAATATTGAAAGTAGATCAGATAATAATGATGATGAAGTTGGACCAGGGCCAGCTCCCTCTCCCTGTAGTATACTTTCACCAACAGGTTTTCCTTCAAGAATAACAGCATTCATAACTCCACCAACGTTACCAATATACGAATTTTTACTAACTAAGCATGGATGAACAGTTTCAAATAATTGATTATTAATTATCTCAGAAATACCTAATAATTTAATACGTAAATTTAATTGATTAGCAATTTCAATATCTTTTAACTCAATTTTTTCAATACCTTCCATCAAGCATTTGTGTTTTGAAATCTTAGTATTAAATGAAAGAGCAGACAAAATTCTCACTTTAGCAAAAGCATCAAAACCATTAAGATCTAATTTAGGGTTACCTGGTTCAGCATATCCAAGTTTCTGTGCTTTTTTCAAAACATTTGAAAATGTATCTTTAGAATTTCTCATTTCTGAAAGAATGTAATTAGAAGTACCATTCAAAATTCCATAAACCTTAGAAATTTTGTTAGTTGCAAGACCCTCTTTAATAGTTCTCAATATTGGTATACCACCTGCAACAGATGCTTCAAATTCTAAGTTAACATTATTATCTTCAGCTAACTTTGCTAAGTAATCACCATGTTTAGAAATAAGTGCTTTATTAGGAGTAATTACATGGATCTTATTCGTTAATGCAGTTTCTACAACTTTTTTAGATATCCCATCTGACATACCTATAGCTTCAAATAAAATATCTACTTTAGTTTTGTTAAAAATTTCCAAAGGATTTTTAAAAAAAATTTTCTTATTAACTTTAAATTTTCTTTTTTTAGAAATGCTTCTTGCTGAAACAGCAACAATATTAATCTTTACACCTGTTATGAGTTCAATATTTCTTTTTTTAGTATTGAGTTCATTTAACAAATAAATACCAATCTGTCCTAAACCAACTACAGCAATATTAATATTATTTTTCATAATTTATTAGTCAATATTTGGGTAACTACTTATTTCAGCATATTTAATTATTAATTTACTAAACTCATCAAATGTTAAATCTTTATTAAAATCTAAAATTTCATTTTTAACTTTATAATCATAATTAGGTGATGCACATGATATTAAAAAAAAAAATAAAAGTAATTTCTTCATTAAAGACCTCTATTTTTAGGAAAATTAAATTTTAAATTCATATTTTGTATAGCCTGCCCTGCTCCACCTTTAATTAAATTATCAATAGCAGATAAGATAATAACCCTATTTTTATACTTAGTTTTACAGATTGCTATAGCGCAATTATTTGTGTTAATTACGTTATTTGTACTCAACAATGAATTTGTTTTTAAAATTCTAACGAATCTACTTTTGGAATATTCAGCGTTTAATATATTTTCTAATTTTTTAATATCTACACCTTTATTAAGATCGACATAGATAGTACTAAGTATTCCTCTAAACATTGGTGACAAGTGTGGTGTAAATGTAAAAGAAAATTTCTTCTTAGTGTAATTGTCAATTTCTTGTTGAATTTCAGAGTTATGTTTATGTAAACCAACTCCATATGCACTTAAAGACTCATAAAGGTTATTATTTTTATATTTATCATGAACTCCTCTACCAGCGCCAGAATACCCTGATTTTGAATCTATTATTACATTATTTGTTTTTATTAAGTTTTTCTTAATTAACGGAATTAGAGGCAAGAGTATTGATGTGGGGTAGCATCCTGGGCATCCAATAATATTAAAATTTTTTACTTTTTCACCATTAATTTCTGGTAATGAATAAATTGATTTTTTAATATTTTTAATTGATCTATGTTTTTGCTTATACCATTTTAAATAATCAGATGCTTTATTAAGTCTAAAATCACCAGCCAAATCAATTAAAATATTATTTTTTAGTAGATCATTTGAAATATCCTGTGCTTCACCGTTTGGTAATGCAGTGAAAACAAGATCTATGTGTTTTAAAAGAGATTTATTGTATTTAACAATTTTAGGTAATTTCTTTGACTTTAAAGATCCTTCATAACTAGAAATAGTTTTTCCAACTGAGGATTTACCACAAAGATATTTGATTTTAACATCGCTGTGCTTAACTAATAATTTAATTAATTGAACACCGATATAACCTGTTGATCCAGCAACTAAAACATTAAGCTTAGGCATTATTTATTATAGCAGTTTAGTGTTAAAAAAGAATTATCTTTTCGAGAATTGGAAGCTTCTTCTGGCTTTTCTTCGACCTGGTTTTTTTCTCTCTACAGCCCTTGAATCTCTAGTGGTAAGCTTTTCAGTTTTTAATGTAGATTTAAACTCAGGATCAATTAAAACCAGTGCTTTAGATATACCGTGGACCATTGCTCCAGCTTGACCGGTATGACCACCACCTTTGACACTACATCTAACATCATAGTCAGTTGCATGATCAATTATTTCAAAAGGTCTAGTTATCTGTAAATGATGAAACTCACTTGAAAAATAATCATTGAATAATTTGCCATTAACATAGATTTTACCAGAACCTTTTTTTACCCAAATCTTAGCAATAGATTTCTTTCTTCTACCAGTCGCATAAGTACTATCCTTGAAATCTAATTTTATTTTAGGTTTTTTTGTGGCTACTTTAATTGATGAAGTTGTAGAATCCATATTAATTTCTTATCAAGTTTTTACTATTTAATTTTCCTAAATCTAAAAGTTTAGGGTTTTGTGCTGCATGAGGATGATCTTCACCAGCATAAATCTTTACTTTGGTTAATTGTTTTCTACCAAGCACTCCGCCAGGTAACATCCTTTTAACAGCTAATTTTAATGATTCACCTGGCTTGTTTTTTTCCAATAATTTTTCAGGAGTTATTTCTTTAATTCCTCCTGGGTGCCCAGTGTGTCTGTAATATTTTTTATCTTTAAATTTTTTTCCAGTAAACTTTGCTTGTTCAACATTTTTAACCACAACAAAATCACCATCATCCATATGTGGGGTGAATGTAGTCTTATTTTTTCCTCTAACAATCATTGCTATTATAGATGCCAGTCTACCAACTACAGCATTTTTTGCATCTATTTCAAACCAGTTGCTAGTTAATTCACTTTGTTTTAGAAATTTTGTCATTGTGCGAGGATTAATACTATTATTAGATATAAAGTCAATTTTATATTTAGCTTGTAATAGCTCTTATTAATGCTATTTTAATTAAGCCGATTTGTTCCTATTGCAGGCTAATATATGCTAAAAAGGATTTTTACCCACATTATCGGTAGGTGCATTTGAACTGTATTGTACACCTTGCATTTAGCAGAAGTACTAAAAAGGAGAATCAAGATGAGCACAAAAAGACAAAACCCTGAGACTATAGCCATACATGGTGGTGATTATAGAAGTGATCCAACAACAAAAGCTGTAGCTGTTCCAATTTATAGAACAACATCTTATTTGTTTGATAGTACCGAGCATGCTGCAAACTTATTTGCATTAAAAGAGTTCGGAAATATCTACACAAGGATAATGAATCCAACTAATGATGCACTTGAAAAAAGGCTTGCTGCATTAGAGGGAGGGTTAGCTAGCTTAACAGTATCATCAGGACAAACAGCTTCAACATTTGCAATTTTGAATGTTGCTCAAGCTGGGGATAACATTGTTAGTTCAACTGACCTTTATGGCGGAACTGTTTCTTTATTCACACATACTTTGAGTAAACTTGGAATTGAAGTTAGGTATGCAGATCCAACCGATCCAAAAAACTTTGAAAAAGCAATTGATGATAAAACTAGAGCTTTTTATGGAGAAACTTTACCCAATCCTTATTTAAGAGTTTTTCCTATTAAGGAAGTCTCTGATATAGGAAGAAAATACAACATACCCCTAATAGTAGATAATACAGCTTCCCCAATTATTTGTAAACCAATAGAGCATGGAGCGGCCGTAGTCGTTTATTCTCTTACAAAATATATTGGTGGTCATGGTACAGTTGTAGGTGGAGCTTTAGTAGATGGTGGTAATTTTGATTGGACCGCAAATCCTAAAAGACAACCATTGTTTAACGAACCAGACGCAAGTTATGGTGGTGTAGTTTGGGGTAAAGCAGTGCCTGAATTAACTGGTGCAAATGTATCCTTTGTAGTTAAAGCAAGAGTTACTCTTTTAAGGGATCTTGGTGCAGCTTTGGCTCCTGATAATGCATTTGGAATTATACAGGGACTTGAAACTGCAGCATTAAGAATGAAGCAACATTGTTCAAATGCAGAAAAGACTGTTGAATATTTATCTAATCATGAAAACGTTGCTAGAGTAATCTATCCAACTAAATATGATGGTGAAATTGGAAATAGAGCTAAGAGATATCTTAAAGGTGGAAATGGTGGTTTAGTTGGAATAGAGCTAAAAGGTGGAATTGAAGCAGGTAAAAAATTCATAGAAGCTTTAAAAATGTTTTATCATGTAGCTAATATTGGTGACGCAAAAAGCTTAGCTATTCATCCAGCAACAACTACCCATAGTCAATTAAATGAAAAAGAGTTGTTAGCAGCTGGCGTTACACCTGGCTACGTAAGACTATCTATTGGTATAGAGCACATAGATGACATTATTGAAGACTTAGAACAGGCACTTCTGAGAACTTCAGATAATGTTGAAGATATCAATAAAGCTAAAGCTGTTGGTTAGAATTTTTATATAAAATTATAAGATAACTAGTCAAAACAAATATAGAGCCAAGCTGGTGTAGTGATGCGTATTTAATCTCTACACCAGATATTAAAGTTACAATTCCTAAAAAAACTTGAAGTAGTATGGCTACATCAAATATTATAATATTTTTGATATTAGATTTATTTTTTAAAAAAAAATAATTTAAAATTACAATAAAAAATAAGAGTAAATAAGCTGTAAACCTGTGTAAAAATTGAATGATAGATACATTATTAAATAATTGAGAACTTAATAAATCTGAATAGTTAACGTCATTAGGAAAAAAACTACCATTCATATCTGGCCATGAGTTGTAAATAAGCCCTCCATCTAAACCTGATAAAAATGCACCTAATATAATTTGTAAAACAATAAGTATAAGTATGAATAATAAAAATAGATTTGAAATTTTTTTTTGAAATTTTTCAATTTTAAAAATATCTAAAATAAACCAAAAAATTAAGCATAAAATAAATAAAGCTAGGGATAAATGTATACTTAATCTGAAATGACTAACATCGTTGTTTTCGACTAATCCACTTGAAACCATATACCAACCTATAAAGCCCTGAAGACATACAAGAAGAAAAATCCAATAATACTTATTAGAATAATGTTTTTTATCATTAAATTTCAAGCTAAAAATAATTAAAGGTATTAATGTAAACAAACCTACAAATCTAGCTAATAACCTATGGGCGTATTCCCAATAAAAAATTACTTTAAATTCTGTTAAAGTCATATTGAAATTAATATTTTGGTATTCAGGAATTTTTTTATATTCTGAGAAATAAAAATTCCATTCATTAATATTTAAAGGTGGAAGTAATCCAGTAAAGAGTTCCCAAGCAGTAATAGATAGACCAGAATCAGTTAATCTAGTAAGCCCCCCGACAGCAACCATAAGAATAATTAATAAAAATAAAGTTATTAACCACAATCTTAAATATTTTATATAGTTGTCGCTATTTACAAACATAAATAATACTTATAATAATTATCTTAATAACCAATTGATTAAATGTCGCCTATAAACAAAAAAAAATTAAACCTATTAAGAATTAAACTAGATAAGCTTGACAATAATTTGCTTAAATTAATAAAAAAAAGATCTAATTTAGTAAATGATGTTTTAAAAGTTAAAACACATAAAAAAGAAATAATTGACCAAAAAAGAATAAGCTTCATACTTAAAAAAA
>Ga0222631_1000392_pt1 | contig 12997 bp, 19 predicted proteins | sample AntAcemetagenom5_FD_179826 | JGI IMG/M metagenome (GOLD analysis project Ga0222631, IMG submission 179826) | Saline water microbial communities from Ace Lake, Antarctica - #5 | ecosystem: Environmental > Aquatic > Non-marine Saline and Alkaline > Saline | place: Antarctica: Ace Lake | collected... | reverse complement strand
GGTATTCCATCTCTTGGAGGCCCTCCTGACTTAATTTCATTTAAATTAATAGTTTTTTTATCAAAATCTGTTTTAGGAAATTCGTTTGCAGCATTTTTTAAATTAAACGAATAAGAAGAAACAGAAGTAAATAACAAAATAAGAAATAATTTAATAAGAAAATTAAATTGCATGAAATTAATATTTTTAAAGTTTTACTATTGTGGATTTTAATGAACTTTTCATAACCGATAATATATTTTTATTTAGAAAACACATTTCCTTTAATTTCTGTTTTGTTTAATATATTATCAAACATGGGAGAGGTATTTTCTGCGGCAATTTTTATTTCTTCCAATGTTTTTTTATCAGCATCCGATTCTACTTTAACATTGTATTGAAGAGAGCCAAAGCCAGGACGTATCTTTTTATCTAATGCAAAATAACCTCTTAAATCAAAAGGAGCAACTACCTCAATTTCAAGTTTTTTATAATTTATTTTTCTTAAATTTGCTTGAGTAACCCAACCAATTGTTAAGCACGATCCTAGTGCTCCTAAAATTAATTCCATAGGGTCAATAGCAGTATCGCCACCACCTAAAGGAGTGGGTTCATCAGTTTTAATTTTAAAACTTCTTGCAGTAGTTTCTGCTAAAGCTCCATCTTTCCAGGTAGTTATTGTTTTAAACTCTCCCTTTCCTTTGGTTGGATCTTGTTCCACTGCTTTTTTTGTTTCATTAAATGAACTAATGTTCAAAGTTGTACAATTACCTGTCATTTTAACTCCTTATTTGTTGTTGGTTTGTAATTTAAAATTTTATATTTTGAATTCATAAAATTAGACACTAGCGGGTAATTTTTCTTTAAAATAAATTTATTCAAAATTATTCCAAATAGTAAAATTATCAGACAGCTAAAAATTATAGGGTTAATTAAGTACTCATAGGAAACTCCACCAATAATAACCATAATAGGATTTCCTCCTGCAGGCGGATGAACAACATCTAAAATAATCATAAAGAAAATTCCAAGACCCACAGCTAGTGCTATATTTATAAATATTGGTAAAAAAATATAATTTACAAAAATAATTCCAATAAGAGTTGTTAAAAAATGTCCAAAGAATATATTTTTAGGTTGAGAAAATGGACTCTCTGGGAATCCATATAATAAAACCATAGAAGCACCAAATGAGGCTGCTAAAAATAATCCAAAAGGTGTTTTGTAAGTTAGCAATGCAAGAAACCCAATAGTTATTGTAGAAAAAATTCCTGCTATAGAAGCCTTTAATAATTTTTCTTTAGTAATTTTAATCATAAAAAATATTTAAAGTATTTGATATTGTTTTAGCTTCAGCAAAAGACACTCTTTTCTTGAAGCATTATTTTTATTCATAATTTTTTTTATTTAGCTCATTATTTTGGATTTTATCCGTAGCACAATCTTCAAATTTTCTGAAGAGCCAGAAATCAGTGCCAATCTTACCACTCCCATGCGTGATAAGAATCCCTAAAAGTAACAACCAATGATAGTGATCGGTTGTACCTGGGTAGATGAAAATTTCAATTACCATAGTCATAATAAAAAGTCCCATGGCCGCAAGTGGTGTCATCAAACCAAGTACTAACAGTACAGGTAATGATAGCTCTGCTGCGGTCGCCATATAGGCTGCAAACTCTGGCGATATAAGTGGAACATTATATTCATCTTTAAAAAGCATGATAGTTGAATCCCAGCTTTTAATTTTTACCAGACCCGATATAAAAAATACTTTAGCAATCCAAAACCTTGCTGTTAACAATGCAAATGACTGAAGCCAGTTTGATTTAGCTGTGAGTTTGCTCATTATCGAAGATGCATATTTTATCATTAAAGAGTTTCCTTTCTTTTTTGTGAAAAAACGCCAAGGCTTAGAACCTCTGCGAATTCCTGTTGAAATTTTTTGATATTGTTTACACCGTTGCTTGCGGCAATCATCGCCTCGTTGAAAGTTATACCTTTTTGGCTATGTGCAATTAACGTTGATAAAATATCTGAAACTGGACGCATAAGAATAGAATCATTTAATCCACGCCAAATGATTAACTGATGAGTTTTTGATTTGAGTTCAATAGAGTCAATTTCTTTTTTTTGGTGTTCCTGCCAAATATCAAGTGCATTGAATTTTTGTAGCACAATATGAACACTAGGGTGAATGGCTAGCACAAATGTAGGGTTGATTGACATTTCTGAGGTCAAGGATTGAAAATTAAGCAAGCTAGCCTCATCAGCTAGTGTCGCCTGAAAATAAGCCCACTCTAATGCAGCGACGTCTCGCAGATAAGGGAGAGAAGCGGCTAATTTAAACCCATCAAGAAATATTTCTAAATCAACACCAAAGGTATGACGATTTCCGGAAGGCTGCGGATGACTTTTAATATAATACCGCGCTATGGTTTTAAAAAATTCTTCACCTACAATTTTTTTTACAATTGGGAAGGCGCTTGCCAATATATCTGTAAGACCAAGAATGGTGTTGTTTTGGTAAATATCAAGACGCGTAGTTGAAGTTAGATTTTTATCAAGATAGACAACGCTCGTTCGTTCACCGGTGTAGATATCATGAATGAAAGCTGCCTGTATATCATTTAGCGATGTCATTGTGATTTCCTTTTATGAGGAAGTAAACATTTGTCAGCCTTCGCCGCTTCAGCCACTAGAATATCAAGTGAAGGGATATCTGTATCCCATTCAATTAGTGTTGGAATAACACCAAACCGTTGCAGTGCGTGAGTATACAGTTTCCAAACTTCGGGATAGACAGGTTTGCCGTGGGTGTCGAGATAAACTTTTTCACCGTTCTCAAGTTGGTTGATTTGATATCCTGCTAGATGGAATTGTTTTACGCGACCATCAGCTTTAATTTTATCAATATAGGCCACCGGGTCATAGCCCAGATTATATGAGCTAACAGCTATGTTGTTGATGTCTAACAAAAGCCCACAACCAGTACGATCAACCAGAGTATTCAAAAATTCTGTCTCTGTATAATTTAACTTTGCAAAAGCTAGGTAGTTAGAAGGATTTTCCACTAAAATTTGTCTCCCAATTTTATTTTGAAACTCATTAACGTGATCGACAAAAACATTAAGTGCTTCATTAATAAAAGGGATTGGTAGTAAATCTGGAACATGAGAGTGGCTATAACCACTCCAACTGAGATGTTCAGAAATAAAAATAGGGTTGATTTCATAGGCAAGAGATTTAATTTGATTGATATGCTCTTGATCTAAGCCGTCTGCACGTCCAAGTGAGAGACCGACTCCATGCAACGTCACCGGATACATTTCTGCAATTTTTCTAATTTGTTTTCTAGCTAAGCCACCACCAAAATAATTTTCTGAATGAGCTTCCAAAAAACCTATTGAAACTTTAGACGTAAGAAGCTCCCGCATATGCGGCGCTCGCAGGCCGATACCAGATTGTTCAAGCGCGTGTTGTTGCATAATGGAAGCTCCTAAACTTTAATTAATTATATTTAAATAACACTACCACCAACGATCTTGGCACAAGTACCATTTGGAACATAAACCCATGATGCGGGATCTGCATCTATCTTGGCTTGCCCTTGACAGCTATGGCTATTGGCTTGACAGTCATTTAAACCAGCTTTCGCGATACCAGCGCATTTTTCATAACCTTCTTTAGCGTATGCATCAGGGGCCATAAGAGCAGTACCCAAAACAAAAGTACCAACGGCGGCAACAGTCATAAGAGATTTTGATATATTCATATTTTTTCCTTTCATTAGTTTTATAGTTTTTTATGGTAGATTGCCCACCATGGACAATCTGTATATATATTAGTACGGCGTAGTTTCTGTTTGGTTACATATATTTATAATTTTTTTAGAACTATTGGAAAACGTAGTAACTAAGTATAAGAACCTCTATAAACACCATATTTTTATTAATATTAATGCTTTTTTGGCTTTGCAACTTTCTTTTAAATACGTCATAGATCTTCCAATCTTTTTAATAAATTATTTTTTCATATACAAAAAACTTATTCTTTATTAAGCTGTTACCTTAAATAACATTAAAGGAGTGTTCATAGATGTTAATAAGGTGGAGGACCCACTAGGTTCCACCTATAAAAATAAAAAATTTTTTTTTATAAAAATGTAACCATTAACCAATGACAACGTATAATAATAGTAACAAGTGGGATGAGTGGCTACGTGCTGCCCTTGTGGGAGACGAAAACGCTTATCGCTTGCTGCTAACTGATCTAAGACCATGGTTGATGGCCTATTTCATGAAGCGCGTACATAAAAACACTGTAGAGGACTTGGTACAAGATACGTTGATGAGCTTACACTCGAAAAGACAAACTTATAATCCAGATTATCCTTTTGGGCCATGGATATCTGCAGTAGCGCGTCATAGATGGATTGATCATATGCGAAAAAATTTAAAATATATCGAAATGGAATTGGATCCAGAATTTCCGTCTCAGGAATATGAGAGGGATGAATACGCCAAGCATGATATCAAAACACTTCTTGAACTTATACCTTCCATACAAGCGAAAATTATCCGAATGGTTAAATTGCAGGAAATGAGTATCAATGAAGTAAGCAAAAAAACTGGGTATAGTCCATCAAACGTCAAAATAATGGTTCACCGTGGTATGAAAAACATGATCACTTCTCGCCTCAAGGAGGTACATTATGATTGATCCATTCATTGAGAAACTTGTAGGTGACCTTAAACCTAAAAAGCCTCTTGCAAATAGAATGTTATGGATGCATTGTACGGGCTGCCTTGTAATGATAGCGGCTCTGATATTAGGTTTAATTGGGCTGCGGGGTGATTATATTAATGCCATGCAAACAGGTGCTATGTTCTGGAAGCCTAGCATATTTTTTTTTATTTGGTTTGGCAGCATTCTTATGATCACGGATCTTTCACGACCTGGTAGTTCTATCAAGAAACAACATATTATACCTGTGTTATTAGGATTTTTGATACTGCTTTGGCAAATTACTTCGCAGATAAGTGAGTATTCTTTTCAAGCAATGATTCAAAGTTTAAATGCCAAATCAGCAATCACCTGTATACTAATCATTTTTGTCGGCGGAGCGATGGTGATGAGTATGACATGGAAATTTTGGTTATCCAAGACCGCATCAGATCGGCCCATGCTTTTAGGTTTTCTTGCTGGACTGAGCTCGAGCACACTGGTTGCTACCGCTTACGCGCTTAATTGTGATAAAGATTCTGTACTCTATATTTTTGTGTACTATATTTTTTCCATTCTTACTTTATCACTTGTTGGAAGTATCTTGGGTAAAAAGTTTCTTCGTTGGTGATTGTTGTTATCTTTTTTTTAATAATAATTATTTGAATAGTATTCTGCTTTATTTAAAACTCTCTTGTTGTTTTGAAAAATAAAACTTTTTTGATGTAATTAAATATCCCTCTGAAAAACATCATTGACCCACCAACTATGAAGCAAGTTGGGCAACCTGATAAAGTAAATTTTTTTAAGTCGTCTTTTTTTACTTCATTACGCATATCTATTTTAACTCCTTATTTACAATGATTTTTTTGTTGTTGAATGCTTCAATCATTTCATCATAACCCCCCAAATGTTTGTCATTCCAAAATATTTGAGGAACAGTTTTACTGCCTGAAGAACGTGATAGCATTTTTTCTAAGTTATGCCCTTCACCTACGGGGTATTCTTTAAACTTAATCTTATGATTATTTAAAAATGATTTAGCTGCTTTACAATATCCACAAGTAGCACGGGTGTACATTTCTACTTTATTCACTTATTTTCCTTTCCAATGATGCCAAAGATATTTTAATGGAGGGTATAGGGCTAACTAATATTTTTGACATCATGTTATTGTTATAGTATCATATAAGCATATATAAAATATTTAACAAGTACTTACCTTTTAGTAACTATGAATAAAATTAAAGATAGAAAAATACTTAAAATTGGAATTATTGGAATGCTAGTTACAGCGGTTTGTTGTTTCACACCTCTACTTGTAATTATCTTCACCTCATTGGGGATAGCAACTTGGTTGGGTTATACAGATTATATATTGCTTCCTCTTTTAACTATGTTTGTGGGTATAATTTTATGGGGAATAATTTTATCTAAAAAAAAAGCTAATTAAAATAATGAAAAAAATAACATCATCATGTCTCGTAGAACGTAGTCTAGAAGTAATAAGTGGTAAATGGAAAATTTGTATTTTATGGAAATTATTAACTCGTACTTACAGGTTTGGTGAGTTTAAAAAGGAAATGCCTGATATTACTATTAAGATGTTAGTGCAGCAATTAAAGCAACTTGAAGCTAGCGGTTTAATTAATCGTAAAGATTATAAAACCATTCCTCTTAAAGTAGAGTATTCAATCTCAACTTTTGGTAGAACCTTAACAGCAATAATATCAAATATTGCTAAATGGGGAGTTGAAAATGAAAAAAATGTAAACCAGGCCTTATCTAAGTTAAATAAAAATAATAATTTTATATGAAAGAATACGACTTAATTGTTATTGGTGCCGGTTCAGGAGGTGTAAGATCTGCAAGAATAGCATCCAATTATGGTGCTAAAGTTTTAGTTGCTGAAGGTTTAAATTATGGGGGTACTTGTGTTAATAGGGGGTGTGTTCCAAAAAAACTATTCACTTATGCGGCTCAGTTTAACAGTGATTTTGATACTGCTAAATCTTATGGCTGGGAAGTTCCAGAACAAATTCCTTTTAACTGGCAAACATTAATAAAAAATAAAGATCAAGAAATTGAACGATTAAATGATATTTACAAATCTATTTTAGAAAAAAATAAGGTTGATCGTATAGATGGTTATGCTTCATTTAAAGATTCAGAGATAATTTTAATAAACAATGAAGAATTTAAAGGAAAAAAAATTTTAATAGCGTCAGGTGGGGTTTGTAACAAGCCTGTTTATACCGCAAAAGAGAAGGTCCTGACATCAGATGATATTTTTCATATCAAAGAACTTCCTAAAGATATCTGTATTTTAGGTGGTGGCTATATTGCAGTTGAATTTGCCTGTATCATGAATGGCTTAGGAGTTAAAACAACTTTAATTTACCGTGGTGAAAGAATTTTAAAAAGTTTTGATCAAGATTTAACTAACTTACTACAAGATGAAATGATCAAAAAAGGAATTGATATAAAATTTAATGCAAATATTGAGGATATTATTGAAGCAAAAGAAGGATTAGAAATAAAAATGCGGCAAGGACCCAGTATAAAAGCAGCATGCGTTTTATCTGCTCTAGGAAGATCTCCCAATGTTGATCAACTCAATCTTGATAAAACTGGTATTCAACAGAAAAAAAATGGGGCAATTATTGTTGATGAGTTTTCACAAACAAATATTGATCATATTTATGCAATAGGTGATGTAACAGATCGAATAAACTTAACTCCAGTTGCAATCAGAGAAGGTCATGCTTTTGCAGATACTGAATTTGGTAATAATAAAAGGTCAGCTTCACATAAAAATATACCCTCTACTGTTTTTACAGATCCGCCTTTATCTACGGTTGGTATAACCAGTGAAGAAGCTCTAAAACTAGGAATTAAGATTAAAACATTTAAAACTCAATTTTCACCGATGAAATATACTTTTGTTGCTAAAAAACCTAAAATTTTAATGAAATTACTAGTGGATGAAAAAACTGATAAAGTTTTAGGAATTCATATGCTAGGCCAAGACAGTCCTGAAATTATTCAAAGTTTAGCAGTCGCTTTAACTGCAGGAGCGACCAAGAAAGACTTTGATAACACAACAGCCATTCATCCAACATCTTCTGAAGAGTTTGTTACTTTAAAATAAAACTTAAATGATTAATTTGGGTAATGCAATCTGTAAAATAATTTTACTTACTTAAAATTTTTTCTTATTAATATTTAAGCTGAAATTTTAATTGATGTAATTTTCTTTAATATATTCTTAAACCTACAACACCTACAAAAATTAATGTAATTGAAATTATTTTAGCTAAACTAATTTTCTCATTTAAGAAAAAAAACCCAATGAATATAGCAAATACAATACTACTTTCTCTTAAGGCACCAACCATTGGTATGGGTGCTTTAGTAAATCCCCAAACAACAACGCCATAGACTAAATAAGATAAAGATCCACCAATCCAAAAAATAGTCTTGCCCTCATTAATAACATTTTTAAAAATATTATCGTATTTTTTAATTTTTAAGAGTATTGGAAAAAGGATTGCATTTAGTAAGAATACCCAACTTAAATAGCTTATTGCAGATAAGCTAACTCTTGCACCATAACCATCTATTATTGAATATAGACCTATAAACACACCAGTTATTAAAGAGTACTTAACAATCTTTAAATTATTTATGACTTTATAACCGAAAAGACCGATGGTTATAATTCCAGCGCAAACAAGGCCTATTGAAATTACAGAAGCTTTACTTATGATCAATCCTAAAAAAAAGATTGATATTAATGTTGCAACAATAGGACCTGCGCCTCTAGCAATTGGATAAACTTTCGTTAAATCACCTAAACTATAAGATGTTAATAAAAACCAATTGTAACCTTGGTGAACAAACGCACTAATAATTATATAAGGTAAAGACTCAAAAGATGGCATGGGTAGAAAATTTACTGCTATGATTGATATGGGAACATGCCCAAGAATAACAGCTGAAAGGGCTGTAACTTTATTTGAATGTTTTTTAACCATTCCATTCCATGTAGCGTGAAAAAATGAGGCTAAAATAACAGCGGTAAAAACAATAGGATCCACTAAGATTATACTTTTTTATATTTCATAAATAATTCTTCAAACTCTATGTTTGATTGTTTGTATGTCTCATCATCCTCATCATTCAAATCTTCAGTAAATTGCCAATTCCAGCATAATTTTTTATTTAAATCAAATCCAAAGAACTCCAAAACATCTTTTTGAATACTTAACACTTCTTTACCCTTCCAATTTTGATTAATTATTATTATCCCTGCTTGAATTTTTCCAACAATATTATTTTCTTTTAAAGTTGAATGTCTATTTTCTATCCAGGTTAATCGTTCAATTAATTTTTGGTAATAAGCATTCATATGCCCCCACCTTATAGAGCCAAAAAATATAACAACATTAGATTTAAATATTTCCTTACTAACTTTCCAAAGCTCATCGTCCGGATTATTTATTGTGGCCCAGCATCTATGATATCCTGTGGGATTTTTATCAGTGTCCTTTAATTCTGCATTTTTAAGCCCACAAAGGTTTCCTCTGTTAACAGAGACATTTCCCTCACACTGATAAATTTTTAATTTAGTAATATCTATTACTTTCACTTTATCTCCTCCAACCAATTCTTGAATCTTATAAGCTAGTCTAGTGCTTTTTGCTTTTTCTTGACCTGATTCACCTGACCATCTACTAGAAGTGGTTAAAAAAAGTATTTTTGATTGAGTTTTAAGATAATCAATCGTTGATTTAAACTTATATGGAAAAAGTTTATTCATAAATTAACACACTAGCACTAAAAATTTTTTTGTGTGTATTTTATATGGTTTATGCTTTTTCTATTTTCCAATCAGTTTGAAATGTTACGTAATTAACTAACAAGCAGCGTCTTTCATTAACAATTTTTTTTTTCTCCAAACCATGCCAAGTATTCTCCTCACTTGAAAAAAAGAAACCATAATTATTTTTATAGGGAACTGTCTTAATTTTTTCTAACTTTTCGTTATAAAAATCGGTACCTAAATCCTCTGACTCATTTAATCTATTAATAAATATAAGGCATGATAATAATTTCTCTTTAATATCACAATGAGGTTTTAACCAAAATCCTTTTCGATCACAAATAACCTCTACCCGTACATATGAATTTGATAAATCTTTACCTATAATTTGAGAAATTTTTTCATATACTTTTTTTGATTGTAATTCTTTAATTAACTTAACTAATTCAGGAAATTCATTACTATTATCTTTTGTTATAAAGCATCTAAATTTTATTGCCTTTCCACCTGAAGCAATACCTTTAGCGTATTGTGCTGCTCCATCATCAATAGCTCTTGTTCCATCATAAATTAAATTGTGTTCTATAATGTCAGTTGTAATTATTTCCTGAATTGCTTCATTTGACAAGGGTTCATTCAATACCCAATGCTTAAATGGTTTTAGGTGTTTTTTTGAATTAGTTAGTACTGAATTAAAAAAAGTCACACTTTTTAAAACTGAGCGATTAACATCTTAGCTATTTTTTTTGACTTCCCAAAAAATTTAATTTTGTTAATTGAATCTAAATTTAATTTATCATTACCAACAATTATAAACCCTATCATTCCAAGAGCTTTATGAGGTGTACACCAATAAGCATAAATTCCAGGAGTTTCAAATTTATACTTAGTATCTTCACTTAATTTAGATTTAAATTTCTCAACCCCTTCTGGCGTGCCATTTTTAATAAATTCTACATTGTGACCTTTATCCGTTGCTTTCCAAAAAACTATGTCACCAGCATTTACATTCACAATCTTTTCAGAAAATATCATACGCTCTTTGCCAAGTTTATTTAGCATTTCTATCGTTACATCATCACTTAAGACTTGAGTGGAAAAAAATAAACCACTTAAAATTATAAAAATGTACTTCATGTTAAAATATTCCTTTATTTTGAAAATGCTTTACTTCCTTATTTAGTAAATGTTCAATTTCACCATTCAGTATGTGGTTATCTTTTTTAATATTTTCTATTTCTTTATCTAAAACTTTAATTGTATTTCTTAATTTACCTGTCTCTTCTTTTATTTCGTCTTTTAAATATCTATTTTCATTTCTTAATTTTGAAATTATTTCTAAATCATTGCAATTATATATCATATTTTTATTCATCAATTGTTGTCGGTTTCATTATTTGCTTCATTAAATCATTGTTCCATTTACCTTTTACTTTCACTTCAGCTTTTGCTCCTAAAATAAAAGATTCTATTAAGTTATGATTTAAGTAAACATATGTACCTGGTTGTCTAAATTTATAAATCATTGCAGCTGCTGTTCCACCTGGAACAAACCAAGTTTCAAGATTAGTTCTTGGAGGATCATTAAATGATCCATTAGGCCATACATAATCTCCGTGACCACCAATTAAATGAGGACGTGTATCCCTATTAGCTTGAGCATGAATAAACATTACCGTTTCACCCACTTTTGCTGTTAGAGCATTTTCTCCCTCTAACGCACCTTCTGAACCATTGAAGACAACGTGCGTTGGTGTTAATGTTTTCATTACTTCTAAAACATCACTAAATCCATCACCTGGTTCTAAATATTCTTTGTAATTACCATTAGAATCTTTAGGAACGTAAAAATCTTGCTCGCCAATATAATATGCCTTATCATAATTTATTTGATTGCCATTTCTATCTTTAAGTCCATCTCTAGGCAAAACCATAACAGCGCCATTCATTCCTTTTACAACGTGCCAAGGCACCATAGATCCGCCTGGTGCACAGTGATAAACAAATACTCCAGGTTTAATTGCTTTCCATCTAATAATTACTTCCTCACCAGGAAGAACGTGTGTTAACCCCCCTCCTCCTAATGCACCTGTCGCTGCATGGAAATCAATATTATGTTCAAAATTATTTTCCTTAGCGTTAACTAAAGTAAGCTCTATATAATCCCCCACATGAGCCACAATAATAGGTCCTGGCACACTGTCGTTAAATGCAAACACTCTAAATTTTGTACCTTGTTTATCAATAGTTATAACTTTTTCCGTTATACTCATTTTTACCTTAATCACCTTTGGTCCACCCTTTGCAATAATATTGTGAACAGGAACTAGTGGTGATTTAACTAATTCCTGAACAACTACAGGGAGATTATCTGCTTTATCTGCTTTAGCTTGCAAATTATTAAAACCTAATATTAAAACTATAAAACTAAAAATTAAAAAGTAATTTATATTTTTCATAAAAGTAAAATATCTTTATTCTGAGAGAAAAAATTGATTTCAATCAAAAATCTTAATAATTGATTTAGATCAAATATTCTATTTTTAAGTTTTAATTAATAATTAAATAAGCTTTTAATAAAAAATACATAAAAAAAGAAAGCTGCAAATAAAAAAATTAAAGACACACTTTTAAAAAATTTTGCAGTTTTACCTTCGTACGTGCATGAAAAAGCACTGAAGACTACAAAAGGTAAATAGGTAAAAGCAATCATTATTGGCAAAGACATTTCTAATAAATAAAATAAAATATAGATAAAATATTTGATCTAAATCAATTAATAAAATATTTGATCTAAATCAATGAATTTAATTTACTAAAAATCTAATAGTAATGCGTGATAATAATGAAGTGCCTTTTTTTAATTTTTACTTTTTCAGTATTATTTTTGTCATCTTTTTTTCTTTATATGACTACATATTATCCAAATTATTTTAATCAATATGATAAAGATTTATATTTGCTTACAATGAAAAAAATTCAAAAATAATTTTTAATAATTAGATTAAATAATTCATCAGCCCCACAATTCATCGTAAACATATTTCTTCTCTATAAAAGTTTTTGAATAAGGGAGGGTGGCAACTAAATGAATTCTATCCTCTTCCCCACCATTAAAAAAATTATGATATTTTTTAGCATTTACGACCCAAACACTACCATCAGCTGGTAGATGAAAAGATCTATCTTCAATTACAAATCTACATCCGGGATTTGTAATTATTGGAATATGAAGTCTTGGTTCGGGATCTTTATGCCAACTTAAAGTTGATCTAGGACCTTTTTTAAGTATTCGTGTTCTTCCTAATATAAATCTCTTTGAGATCAAATCATAAACATATTTGAAATAAGTATTTTCAAATTCTGGTAAAAATTCTGTAAATTTATCTTCTTTGATAAAATTTGATCTTGAAACTTCTTTTCCAGTACTATCTGGTTTTGTCCAATACATTCCCCAAGAATATTTTCCCT
>Ga0222631_1000391_pt1 | contig 13009 bp, 7 predicted proteins | sample AntAcemetagenom5_FD_179826 | JGI IMG/M metagenome (GOLD analysis project Ga0222631, IMG submission 179826) | Saline water microbial communities from Ace Lake, Antarctica - #5 | ecosystem: Environmental > Aquatic > Non-marine Saline and Alkaline > Saline | place: Antarctica: Ace Lake | collected... | reverse complement strand
AGCTTCTATTAATTTTTTACTCAAAGACTTGGGGTTACCAGACTCAAATAAAAAACCAGAGACATTGTTTATTATTGTTTCATTAGATCCTCCAATATCACTTGCAATTATTGGTTTTTCCATTGATTGAGCCTCAATTGCAACTCTTCCAAATGCCTCTGGTTCTATTGAGGCCGAAACAACTAAATTGGAAACTTTGTAAGCTAAAGCCATATTTTTACATTTTTCTATAAATTTTAACTGAGGGGTCAATCTATATTGCTCAGCTAGTCTTTTTATTTTTTTGGTATAAACATTTCTGCCCTGATCACCTCCTAAAATAACAGCATAAAAAGATTGATATCCTAATTCTTTGTTAACAAGGTTTAAGGCTTCGATAAATACTTCTTGGCCTTTCCATGAAGTTAATCGACCTGGCATTAAAATTATTTTTTTTTCTCTATTCATACCCCAACTTGAGAGAAGGTTATTTTCCTCAAACTCCAATGTTGTTGATGGGTCAAAATAATCAACATTAATACCTCTAAAAATTACTAGAAATTTTTTTTTTAAATTTAAATACTTTGAATAATTATCTTTAATATGTGAAAAAATAAAATTTGATCCTGCTATTATTAAATTAGATCTAACCATTACAGAGTTGTAGAGTTTTTTAATTGAGTTTTTAAAATTATAGGTACCATGAAAAGTTGTAACAAATTTTCTTCTTGTAATTTTTGTTGCAAACAAACATGACCAAGCTGGAGCTCGGCTTCTTACATGAACAATAGATATATTATAAAATAAAATAATAATAATTATAGCTATTGAATTAAAAAGCATCAAAATTGGATTCTTACTATGAACTGGAAGTTTAATTAATTTTACTTTTTTTTTGTCAATAAATTTTAATAACTCTCCACCACTGGTAACAATATAAGAGGAGCAATTATTTTCTGACAGATAGTGTGCAAGATCATAACAGCCTGTTTCTGCACCACCATATCCAAGCTTTGGGATTACTTGCAAGACTTTTAATTGTGAAGACATTTGATACAACTATATATTAAGAATTAAATCTAATAAACTTATATGAATAAATTTAAATACCTTAAAATCTCAAAAAATAAGCAAATAAGATATTTAGATAACAATTATCAAGAAAAAATCTATATCGTTTTTCTCCATGGTTTTATGTCAAATATAGAGGGCGAAAAACCTAAGGAAATTTTTAAGTATGCAAAAAAAAATAACCTTGGCTTTCTTGCTCTTGAATATTCTGGTCATGGCAAATCTACTGGCAAATTTACAAAAGGAAATATTAGTAAATGGTCAAAAGAAGTAAAAATAACAATTAAAAGGGTAGTTAAAAAAAATAAATTTATACTAGTGGGTTCAAGTATGGGGGCATGGCTATCTCTTAATCAATTTAAATATTTTAAAGAACAAATTAAAGGATTTTTAGGAATTGGTTCAGCTCCAGAATTTTTACAAAATTTGATGTGGAAAAAATTTACAAAAAAAATGAAAGATGAAACTATTAAAAAAGGAATTTATTATTTAAAGCACGGAAATTATGAATATCCAATTACTTATCAATTAATAAAAGACGGAAGAAAAAATAAAATATTAAATAAACAAATTAAATCTTGTATCGATGTCACAATGATTCATGGTAGTAAAGATGAAGTTGTTCCACCAAGTTACTCAAAAAAAGTCTTAAAAATATTCAGTAAAGCAAACAAGAAGTTGCTAATAATAAAAAATGGTGATCACAGCCTATCAAATAAACGAGGTTTAAAAAGAATAGTTTTAGAACTACATAAGATTACTTCGAATATAGTTTAATCCTTCTATATAACTTGGAAATTTTAGATTATAGTTAAAATAATTTTTTACCTTTTTATTACTAACTTTTTTAGACTCATTATAAAAATTTCTTAACATCTCATTTTTGATTTCATCAACTTTAATTTTTTTAATATTTTTAATATTTAATATTTTTGCTCCATATAAAGTAATCTCTTTAGATGAAGAAGGTTTATCATCAGATAGATTATATATTTCTCCAGGCTTAAATTTTGATAAAGATTTAAATAATATATTTGCAATATCATCTACATGAATTCTTGAAAAGTAATGATTTTTTTTATTAATCAATTTTATATCACCTGATTTTAGACGAACTAAAATATTTTTTTCATTCGAATAAATCCCAGACAACCGAAATATCTGAACTGGTAATTTGTTATTTTTTTCTAAGGAAGCCCATGAATTTTCTGCTTTTAGTCTTGCCACTCCCTTATTTGAAATTGGATTTGTTTTGCTATTTTCATTAACCCATTCACCCTTATGATCACCATAGACACTGGTAGCAGATAAATAGGTTATCCACTTTACTTTGGAGCTTTCTAGAAATTTGGAAAAATTTTTTATAACTAGATCTTCTTCGTTTTTAGGGGGTATTGAAACCAAAATATGATCAGCTTCTTTTAATTTTACTACTAAGTTTTGATCAAATTTCTCACTGTTAAATAAATAACTATTATAATTAATACCCTTAAAATTTTTTTTCGAGGATTCACTTCTAGATGTTGTTGATAAATTAATATTATATTTTTCGATACTAAGTTTATTTATAAAATTTTTTGCTACTTGGCCAAAACCAAAACAAAAAATATTTATCTGATTCATTTTAACTTACTTCTTTTATAATAGAGTTTAAACTTATTGGATTTTTTAGTTTATCAATCATTTCTTTTGGGCAAACCTGAATAAAATTAAGAATTTCTTTATCAAAATTTTCTATTATTTTTTTAGAAAAGTCTGAATTTGTCTCCTCGTAGTGCTCTTGGACTAGATTTTTTAAATAAGTTATCCAATAATCTGTTTCTAGTGTTTGCCATACAACAGTTTCTGGATTTACTTTTTTGTCAAATTTCTTATTTATGTCATAAATAAAGGCTATTCCACCTGTCATTCCAGCTCCAAAATTATCTCCTACATCTCCTAAAACTACAACAGTACCACCAGTCATATATTCACAAGCGTTTGAGTCACAACCTTCAATAACTGAAATTGATCCTGAATTTCTTACTGCATATCTTTCTCCTGCCTGACCTGCTGCAAAAAGTTTTCCAGATGTTGCTCCGTATAAAACTGTATTTCCAATTATTGTATTTTCATTTGAAGTTAAATTACTTTCATCTTGAAGTTTAACTACCACAGTTGCACCCGACAGACCTTTGCCAACATAATCATTAGCATCACCCTTTAAAATAAGTTTTAAGCCTTTTATTCCAAATGCTCCAAAAGACTGTCCTGCTGACCCTTTAAACTTTAAACATAAAAAGTCATCTTCTAGCTGTTCAGATCCATATTTCTCATAAAGATGATTAGAAATTCTTGTACCAACAGTTCTGTGAGTATTTTTAATAACATATTCTTTTTCAATAATGTTTACTTTTCCAATTTGATCTTTAATTTCAGGTAAAATTGCTTGATCTAAAGTATCTGGAACAGAGTTTATTTCTGGAACTTTACAGTATCTTGTATTTTCTCCAGGATCTGTTTGAACAAATAAAGGATTTAAATCTAAATCATCCAAGTTTGGTGAAGCTTTACTAATTTGTCTTAATAAATCAGTTCTACCAATTATCTCATTCATAGATTTAAAACCTATCTCAGCTAGAATTTCTCTCACTTCTTCTGCAATAAATTTAAATAAGTTAACTACTTTTTCTGGTGTACCAGAAAATTTTTCTCTTAATTTTTCATCTTGAGTACAAACTCCAACTGGACACGTATTTGAATGACACTGTCTAACCATTATACATCCCATAGCTACTAATGCAGTGGTTGCTACCCCATATTCCTCAGCACCCATCATGGCTGCAATAACAACGTCTCTTCCTGTTTTAATTCCCCCATCAGTTCTTAGAGTAACTTTATGTCTCAAATTATTTAAAGTTAAAACTTGATTAGCTTCAGTCAAACCCATCTCCCAAGGTATCCCAACATATTTAACACTTGTTTGTGGTGTTGCTCCTGTTCCTCCATTATGTCCAGAAATCAGAATTATATCTGCTTTAGCTTTAGCCACACCAGCTGCAATTGTTCCTATGCCAGATGATGCTACTAATTTTACTCCTACTCTAGCTTTTGGATTTGCTTGCTTAAGATCGTAAATTAATTGTGCCAAATCCTCAATGGAATAAATATCATGGTGAGGTGGTGGTGAGATTAGAGTTACACCTGGCGTTGAATGTCTTAACTTAGCAATTTCTTCTGTAACTTTAAACCCTGGTAACTGGCCGCCTTCACCAGGTTTTGCTCCTTGTGCAATTTTAATCTCTATTTCGTTACAGTTATTAAGGTATTTGAGTGTTACTCCAAATCTTGCTGAAGCTATTTGTTTAACTCTAGAATTAGCACTGTCTCCATTTTTCATCTTAGTAAATCTTTTTTCATCTTCACCACCTTCACCACTACACGAAGCTCCTTTAATTCTATTCATTCCTATAGCTAAAGTTTCATGTGCTTCTTTCGATAATGCACCATGAGACATACTTCCACTTCCAAATCTTGTTAAAATATTTTCAATTGGTTCTACTTCTGTAATATCTAAAGAAGGATTTAAATTTTTTTCTCTAAATCCAATCAGATCTCTCAGATGTATAGGTGGAAGATTGTAAATACCTTTTGCGTATTTTTTATAAGCTTCAAAAGAATTTGATGAAACTGCACTTTGCAAAAGATGAATGAGCTTACCTTGATATTGATGTACTTCACCATCTTTTCTGTACCTATAAATTCCTCCAATTGGTAAAACTGAATCTGTGCCTTCAAATGCTTCTTTGTGAATAGTTCTTAATTTTTTTTCTATTCCATTTAAGCCTATACCTGAAATTTTTGATAAAATTCCTGGAAAATATTCTGATGCTACTGTTCTACTTAAGCCAACTGTTTCAAAATTACATCCGCCTCTATATGAGCTTATGACTGAAATTCCCATTTTTGACATTATTTTTAAAAGGCCATAATTTACTGACTGTAAATATCTCTCTATGCACTCATCATATCCAAACTTTCCAAATAATTTTTTTTCAAACCTCTGGTATAGACTGTCTAATGCTAAATAAGGATTAACTGTTGTGGCTCCAACACCTATGAGTGTTGCAAATGAATGTGTGTCTAATGCTTCTCCAGTTTGAGCATTAATTGAAGTATAACCTCTTAGTTTTTTTTTAATAAGATGTGTATTTATTGCGCCAACACTTAATAGCATTGGAATTGGCAATCTTTCTTCAGAAATGTTTTTATCACTTAAGACTAATTGAGTAAGACCTTGTCTAACTGCAATTTCAGAATCTTTTTTAATTCTCTCAATAGAGGTTTCAAGATTTTCACTTTTATTAAAAGTACAGTCAATAGTTATTGATTTTTGACCAAAAAAATTAATGAATTTTTCTAACTGAGAATTTGATAAGATGGGACTATCTAAAACATATATATTTTCTTCAGTTAAATTACTAAAATCTAAAATATTTCCAAGGTTACCAAAACGAGTTTTTAAACTCATAACCTTATTTTCTCTCAAAGAATCAATTGGTGGATTTGTAACTTGACTAAAATTCTGTCTAAAGAAGTGATAAAGAGGCCTATAACGGTCAGATAACACTGCAAGTGGAGTATCATCACCCATTGACCCGATAGCTTCTTTAGCATCCTCCGCCATAGGATGTAGGATAAGCTCTAAATCTTCTAAACTATAACCAAAGGTATGCTGTCTTTTTTTAAGTTCATCACCTGAAAAAGTGAATTTTTCATTTTTTATTGGAAATTTTTTTTCCAAATCAATTATTTGATTATTAAAATGTTTAAACTCTTTTGCTAGATAGTCTTTTATTTCAACATTAGAAAACACTTTACCTTTTGCTATTCTTACCCCAAGAATTTCTCCAGGTCCTAGCCTTCCCTTTTTAAGAATTTTTTTTTCATCAATTTCAACCATTCCTGTTTCTGACCCTGCACATAATATTTTATCTTTTGAAATGGTATATCTCATTGGGCGTAGCCCATTTCTGTCAGCAGCTACTATAGCCCATTCATTATCAGTGGCTGCAATAGCAGCTGGTCCATCCCAAGGCTCCATTGTGCTATTCAAAAAATTAAATAATTTTTGGTGATCTTTTGATAATGTTTGACTTTTTTTTGACCAAGCGTCTGGAATTAGCATTAGTTTTGCGAGAGGTGCTGATTGTCCAGAAATATTTAAGAGTTCAAAAACACTGTCTAATGCAGCAGAGTCTGATGATCCTGGTTGTATAACTGGTTTTAAATTTTCCATATTATCAAATAAAGGGCTGTCCATTTCTTGCTCATGAACTTTCATCCAGTTTTTATTTCCCTTTAATGTATTTATTTCTCCATTATGAGCTAATGCTCTAAAAGGTTGTGCCAGATCCCAGCTTGGTACTGTGTTTGTTGAAAATCTTTGATGGAATATTGCAAATCTAGATATAAATCTCTTATCTTTTAAATCTAAATAAAAATCTGAGATAGACTCAGCCAAAAACATTCCCTTGTAAATAATTGACTTGGAACTTAGTGAGCAAATATAAAAACCCTCTATTGCATCTTTAATTGCTTCTTTTTCAATTTTTCTTCTAGATTCATAAATTTTTCTTTCTAATTCTTTTTCTGTCAAATCTTTATTATTATGCTTAAATAATACTTGTGTAATTTCTGGTCTCGTAAGATTTGCTTTTTCACCTAAAACTTTTGGGTTTACAGGAACTTGTCTCCATCCATAAATACTAAAATTACTTTTTGTGAGTTCACTTTCAACTAAAGTTCTTGTATTTTCTTGTGCTTGATAATTATTTCTTGGTAGAAAAATCATACCTACACAAATTTCTGAACCATCATGGTTGTGACCCGTAAGTTCTATTTTTTCAGCAAAAAAATCTGAGGGAATTTCTAAGTGAATTCCAGCACCATCACCTGTTTTTCCGTCAGCATCAACTGCTCCTCTATGCCAAACTGCTTTTAAGGCGTTAATTCCATACTCAACTACTTTTCTTGATTTTTTACCTTCTGTAGATGCAATTAATCCTACGCCACAAGCATCGTGCTCCATTTCTTTTGAATAAACATGACCATCTTCAAGAATTTTAAGATTTTTTTTATAATTTTTCATCATGCAACTTTTTCTTTACTGAGTTCTTTGCCTTCTAAAAAACTTTTTATTGATATTGCTACGTCTCTTCCATCTTTTATAGCCCAGACAACTAAAGATGCGCCCCTAATAATATCTCCAGCTGCAAAAACACCTGGTAAATTTGTTTCCATTGTATCAAAATCTGTTTTTAATGTTCCCCATTTAGTAACTTGCAGATCTTCAGATCCAAATAGTTTTGGTAAATTTTCAGGGTCGAACCCAAGAGCTTTAATTACTATATCTGCTTTAATGTTAAAATGTGAATCATCTTGAATTTCTGGTTTACGCCTACCACTATCATCAGGTTCACCAAGTTCGATTTTATCCACCATCAAACCTTCAACTTTATTTGTTCCAATAAATTCTTTGGGACTAGATAGCCATACAAACTTTACTCCTTCTTCCTCTGCATTAGCCACCTCTCTAGCAGATCCGGGCATATTTTCTTTATCTCTTCTATACAGGCATTTGACTGATTTTGCTTTTTGCCTGATTGAGGTTCTAACACAGTCCATTGCTGTATCTCCCCCTCCAATTACAACAATATCTTTTCCTTCAGCATTTAAAGTTCCATCATCAAATAGTTCTACCTTATCTCCTAGTCCTTTTTTATTTGAAGCAGTCAAAAATTCCATTGCTGGAAAAATATTTCCTAAATCTTTTCCTGGTAGATCTATTTCACGTGCTTTGTAAACTCCTGTTGCAATTAATAGAGCATCATGTTTTTTTCTTAATTGCTCTAAAGTAGCGTCTTTTCCAACTTCAAAATTTTGAACAAATTTAATTCCACCCTCTTCCAATAATTTAGTTCTTCTTTCTACAACAAATTTTTCTAACTTAAAATTTGGGATTCCATAAATCATTAAACCACCAGCTCTATCATATCGATCATATACTGTAATTTGATATCCTAACTTACGAAGTTGTTCTGCAGCCGCCAACCCAGCTGGACCTGCTCCTATAATTCCAATATTTTGATTCTTTTCATTTTTAACTTTTATAGGTTTTACCCATCCTTGTTCCCATGCATTATCAGTAATATATTTTTCAACTGAGCCTATAGTTACAGTTCCATGTCCAGACTGTTCGATTACACAATTTCCTTCACACAATCTATCTTGAGGACATATTCTTCCACACACTTCTGGCATGTTGTTTGTACTTTGTGATAATTCGTATGCTTCTTTTAATCTTCCTTCTGCAGTTAATTTTAACCAATCTGGAATATTATTGCTTAATGGACAATGTACCTGACAAAAAGGAACTCCACACTGAGAGCATCTACTAGATTGTTCACTAGCCTTATCACTGATAAATTCTTTATAAATTTCATTAAAATCTTCTTTTCTATTGCCAACTTCTCTCTTAGGTGGAGTTTGTTGACCTATTTTAACAAACTTAAGCATTTTTTTTGACATATTTACCCTCTATAACTTAATTATATATTATGTTTTTTATTAATAAAAGACAAACAAGGTCATAATATATGACCTTAAATTTAAGATAAATCGCGTTATGTCTGCATTTTCTAATTTATGCATATCTAATATGCATAAATGGAATTGTTTTAATTAAAGAAAATTTAAGTTACGAAGTTTTAAATGCTCTCAAATATTATTGAAATTTTAATTCTATCAATAGTCCAAGGTATATCAGAATTTTTGCCTATCAGTTCTTCAGCTCACCTGAATATTGTTGAGATAATTTTTGAATTTAATTCTAGCTCATTAATGATTGATGTCAGTCTTCATCTTGGCTCCTTACTGGCAATCATCTTTTATTTCAGAAGAGACTTGCTAGAACTTAAAAGTAATCAAAAATTGTTAACTCTATTAATTATTGGCTCTATACCAATCGTAATAGCTGGATATGTGTTCAGCACTACAGGCCTAATTAATCTACTAGAAAATAATTTAAAAATAATTGCTTGGACGACATTAATTTTTGGTATTATTTTATATATTGCTGACAAAAGTAAATTCGATAAGAAAATATCATCTAACTTAAATCTCAAAACAATATTATATATTGGTTTGTTTCAAATACTGGCTTTAATACCTGGGGTAAGTAGGGCGGGAATTACAATAACAGCTGCAAGAATTTTTAGATTTAATAGGTTTGATTCAAGTAAAATTTCTTTTTTATTAGCTATACCTGCTATAGCAGGAGCAAGCGTGCTTCAATTGAAAAATGCTATTGGACAAAGTTTTGAAATTAATTATTTTCTATTAATGGCAATTACCCTTTCTTTTTTATTTTCTTATTTTACAATTAAGTTTTTTTTAGAATATATAAACAAATTTTCTTTAAATGTTTTTGTAATTTATAGAATTATTATTTCAGTGATTTTATTTATATTTATATACAATTAATCTTTTTTTGAATATTGGCGCTAATTGAGAAAACAAAACCCCAACTAATATAAATACACACCCAAATAAATTATTTATATCTAATATTTGATCTAATAAAATCCAAGCAGCAATTGTTGCAAAAACTCCCTCTAAAGAAAAAATTATTGCTGATGGGGCAGGTGAAATATTTTTTTGTGCATATATTTGTAAAACAAAAGCAAGACCCCCAGATAAAATTCCAGCGTATAAAATTTGAAATTTTTCTTTAAGAATATTTGACCAAATAAAATCTTCAAAGATTAATCCTATAACTAAAGATAAAAAAGCAACTATCAAAGTTTGAATTGCACCAATTGTTAATGGAAGATTGTAGTTCTTTATAATCTTGCCAGTAAAAATAATATGTGTGCTCCAGAAAAAGGCTCCCATTAATACAAGAGTGTCACCAATCCTAACTGTTGCACTATAAAAATTAGTTAATAAATAGCCTCCCATCACACAAAGAAAAACCGAAGGCCAAATACTCCAATGTATTGGTTTTTTATACATAAAAAAAATAATGAATGGAACCATCGGTACATAAAAAATAGTAAAAAAAGCTGCATTAGCAACATCTGTGTAGAGTAGAGCCACTTGTTGTAAGGCTGATCCTAAAAATAAGGATAGGCCTATTAAAATAGCTAGGTTAATAAATGTTTTTTTATCTTTCTTTATTGACTTTGAAAAATTATTTCTTTCAAAAAAAAAGGCTAATGGTGCTACTGCTAAAAACCCAACAAAGAACCTAACAGCATTAAAGGTGAAGGGACCAATATCGTCCATCCCTGTGTCTTGAGCAATAAAAGTTGTTCCCCAAATTAGTGTACAAAATAATGCACTAAATAATGATGCTGTTTTTGACATAAAAATTTATACAGTTAAATTATAAGCAAAGTTTTTACCTAAATTTTCTTTAAGATCATTATTAAATCTAGCTGCTTCTGCACCATCAATCATTCTGTGGTCGTATGACAATGAAATTGGAAGCATGGTCCTGGTTTGAAATTTACTATTAATAAAAATTTGTTTTTTTTGAGATTTTCCAACTCCTAAAATTGCAACTTCAGGAAAATTTATTATCGGTGTAAAAAATGAACCGCCAATACCTCCAAGGCTAGTAATTGTCATAGATCCTCCAAAAAATTCTTTTTTATCAATCTTTAAATTTCTACACTGTTCACTGACAGTTTTTAGTTCATCACTTATATGGTTAATATTTTTGTTATCAACATTTCGTATTTTAGGTACCATCAAACCATGAGGTGTATCTACTGCAATTCCAATATGAAAGTATTTTTTTATAGTAATTTTTCCATTTTCGATGTCATCAATTGATGAATTAAAGCTTGGAAATTTTTTTAAAGATGAAACTAAAGCTTTAACTATAAAGGCTAACGGTGTAATTTTTTTCTTCTCACCTGTATACATATCTGTAAGAGAACTTCTAAACTCATCCATTTCAGTTATATCTAACTCATCATGATTAGTTACGTGAGGTATTGTTGTCCAAGAATTTACTAAATAAGTTGATGCCAATTTTTTAACTCTTGGCATGTCTTTAATTTCAACTTCTCCAAAATCTGAATGAGAAAATTCACTTTTAATTTTTTTTGGTTTGGCTTCTTTTACCTCAGTTGGTTTATTGATCTTGGATGATACAAAATTTTTTACATCACTCTCTATAACTCTTCCTTGTCTTTGACTGCCTTTAATTTCATTTATATCTACACCAAGCTCTCTTGCAAATTTACGTGCCTTAGGACTTGCCGCAGAAACTCCAGAAACATTTTTTTTTATAAAGTTTTGTTTTTGCGTATCATTAACTGTTATTTCTTTGTTGGTTAGATTTTTTTCTTCTTCTTTTTCAATTTCAGGCTGCTCTTGAATATCTACTTTGACTTCTTCACTATTTTCTATAATTAATATTGTGTCTCCTTCTGAAACCTTGTCTCCTACTTTAATATTTACTGACTTAACTTTTCCCTCGAAAGAAGATGGAATTTCAACGCTGGATTTATCACTTTCAATTGTAATAAGGGGGTCATTTTTTGATACTGACTGGCCATTCGAAACCAACACTTCAATTACCTCAACGTCTTTAAATTCACCAATATTAGGAACCTTTATCTCTTTATCTGACATCTATAGTTTTGTAGGCATTGGTTTGCTACCATCAATATTATACTTCTTTATGGCTTCTTTTGCATATTTTGAAGCTATCAGCTGTTCTTTTGCTAATACACTTAGTCCATAAGCAACAATATGCTCTTTATCAACTTCAAAAAATTTTCTAAGGTTTTTTCTAGTATCACTTCTTCCATAGCCATCAGTCCCTAAAGAATAGAAGCTTTTATTAGTGTAAGGTCTAATTTGGTCGGAATTTATTCTCATATAATCAGACGCTGCCATAATTGGCCCTTCTGTTTTTCCTAAACATTTTTCTACAAATGAAATTTTTTGCTCTTTATCTGGATTTAAAAGATTGTATCTTTCAACTTCCATACCATCTTTTCTCAATTCATTAAAACTCGTAACACTCCAAATTTCACTATCTATCTGGTACTCATCTTGAAGGACTTCTGCAGCTGCCATCATTTCTCTTAATATTGTACCAGAACCTAGAAGTTGAATCTTAGTTTTTCTATATTTATTAAACTCTTTAATTTTATACATTCCTTTAAGAATTCCTTCTTCGCAATTCTTATCTTTTGGCATACTTGGATGTGAATAATTTTCATTCATGGTGGTAATATAATAAAAAACATTCTCATTTTTTTCATGCATTCTTCTTAGACCTTCTCTAAAAATCACAGCAAGCTCATAATGAAAAGTTGGATCATATGAAACACAATTTGGAATTGTAGATGCAATTAAATGACTGTGACCATCTTGGTGCTGTAATCCTTCTCCTGCTAAAGTAGTTCGTCCAGCAGTTGCTCCAATTAAAAAACCTCTAGCTTGACTATCTCCTCCTGCCCATGCAAGGTCACCTATTCTTTGAAAACCAAACATAGAATAAAAAATATAAATTGGTATCATTTCAATATCGTGATTAGTGTAGGAAGTAGCAGCAGCAATCCATGATGACATTGCCCCAGCTTCATTAATTCCTTCTTCTAATACTTGTCCACTTTTATCTTCTCTATAAGAACTTAACTGAGCAGAGTCTTCAGGCTCATATTTTTGTCCTTCATGCGCATATATTCCTATTTTTTGAAAAAACCCCTCCATTCCAAAGGTTCTTGCTTCGTCGGGAATAATTGGAACTAATCTTGGTGAAATATTTTTGTCTCTTAATAAATTTGTAAACATTCTAACTAATGCCATGGTTGTAGACATTTCTTTTTCACCAGTTGATACTTTCATAAAATCAAAAATATCTTTTGCTGGTGCTTTAATAGGTTTTGAATATGTT
>Ga0222631_1000390_pt1 | contig 13040 bp, 16 predicted proteins | sample AntAcemetagenom5_FD_179826 | JGI IMG/M metagenome (GOLD analysis project Ga0222631, IMG submission 179826) | Saline water microbial communities from Ace Lake, Antarctica - #5 | ecosystem: Environmental > Aquatic > Non-marine Saline and Alkaline > Saline | place: Antarctica: Ace Lake | collected... | reverse complement strand
CCTACTGTTTGTTTAACCCCTACCTTTTTAGCAAACTCTGGGTTATTAGCCACCGCTTGCATAAACTTTTTTTGCTTCTTACTTTTTGCGGGCATCGTTAATTGCCTTTTTAGTTTTTGCTACCCGTCTTTTCTCTACTATCTTTTGCACAGTAGGAGTTTCCCATATGCGAATACCAAGCCATACAATAGTGAAAAGTGAAGCTATATGAGGTAACCACGAAAGCAGTGATCCTATAGCGGTAAAGATAGACGTGGCGTCTAATAATTGTTTTGTCGATTCATCCATTTTTAACATTTCCATCGTTTACGTGCTTGTCTTAATCTTGAATTAGGGTCTTTAGCTGCTTTAGGAAAGTCTTTCATTTGCCCTGCACTTCTTGCACAAAATGACTTGCGTCGCTTTGCATCTTTAGAGCCAGCTTTGACTTTTCCTGTTACGGCGGTTTTTAACTTGCTGCCCGGATTAGCTTTACGATAGGCTTTTACTCCTTTCGTTGTCATACCCGCGCCGGATTTAGTCTTTCTAAAATTACCAGACTTAACCGAAGTTTTAATCCCCATTCCTCTTTTTTTCGCGTCTGCCACTATACACAGTCCTGTTGAGCTTCAAACCAACGCTTCAATTCTTCTAAACGTTGTTGCATTGACTTGGAGGGCTCAGGTTCCATAACTTATCCGCAGAACAATGTGTAGTCTGTAAGATTAGTTGGTACTACAACTGCATAGTCATTGTTTTGTCTAGCAGTTAAAATACCATTACCAGCTAATAGTAAGTCTTGAACTAATGTAGCTCCCGCAGGAGTTGATACATCAAAGACGGTATTATTACCGGTGGTAAGACCATTTATATTAACTTTTAAACTTCCCGCAGACGCACTACATAATACATAGAAGGCCTTAATGCGGGTTCTAGGTAGCGCTACATCGCCTGTAGTGCCTATACTAACATCCCCTGCTGATGCGCCACTAGCTACTATACTAATGTCTGATGCCCAATAGTTTGTAGAGGCAGCAGTCGTTGCGTTTGCGCCAGTAATAACTTCAACTGCGGGTACATGACTTGTTAAGTTGCCCACTTTTGTGCCTGTGACAGTGAAAGTAATTCCTGTATCATCACCGGCGGAAGTAATAAGTATCTTATATCCAACGCCGTTAGGTCCTGCATCAGTAGTTGTTAAAGTAACATTACCAGCACCTGCAATAGAATCAGCCGCTCTATAGAACGTAGCACTTACGGAGGGGTTTACTGCCCAAATATCTCCTTGCATATCGTTCTCCTATTAAGCAGTACGGGTTATTGTATAAGCAGTAGCGCTACTAAATAATAAAGTATACCGAGCCATACCTGTAACGCCGAAGGCAATAGTTAAATCACCGAAAGAGGCTGCAGTAGTAGTAGCAGCGTCTGACATAATTGCGTTAACTCCAACTACCATTGTTACGAGCGATGCACCGCCTGTGTTATCAACTACTAATTCAAAAACTGTTCCTGCAGTTGCTTGTAATTCAGCGCCTAAAAGAGTTCCAGTTGGAAATGTAATACTTGTAGCTGCTGCGGATGTTGAATCAATATAACCTGTGGCTACTTGTGCCGCAGTTGCTACTGCAGTTGCATTAATTGATGAGGCTGTTGCGTGGTCTGTGATAAAGCCGTTTTGGGACACGACTGGTCCTGAAAATGTGGTTCTAGACATTTGAATTTCTCCATACAAAGTTAAGCTTATCTGTCGTGTATGCGTCTGCTGGGGCAGTCATGATAAGCTGGTTTTACCCAGATAATTAATGGTACACGGTTTTACATTATTATACAACAAAAAAGGGACCGAAGCCCCTTAGTGTTGGTTCTTTTAAAATATTATCTCTTTTAAACGGCTCAGGCTGTTTCCAAGCCACCGGACCGGATAGATAATAAGTTTTAATGGAAAGCGTTAAATGCTCCCCGTTAAACAATTATATCACTTACTTGTTCATTACGTACATGGTTACTTCGAAACCAAATCTCATTTCTGTTGCTGATGGTGTTGTCCACATAATAGAATCTCCTTAAGTTAGATTTCAGCATGAAGCTGATAAGAGAATTATATCTATCTATTTAGTTTGTGCCCTAAGCATATTCATGAGTTTTAGATAAAGAAAAACCCAGCTGAGAGGTGCCGGGTTTTTCAGGAGGATAGCGCTCAGAACTATGAAAACTAAGCGCTAGAGAGTAGCAAGTTATGCACCTGCTGAACCCCACATACCTAATGGATCAGACCAACCGAATGAATATCTTTCACGGGCTTTGTAACGTACATTGCCAGTATCAAAATCTCCGTCCATAGAAGTAGTAAGCGGTGTTCTTTCAAAATGCTTCATACCGTTAGGAACGTCAGTTGTTAGGAAATAAGCGTCACCGTCTGTTAAGAAGTGATTTACTGTATAACCTTCTGGAATTGCACCATTAGTTCTTAATGCGTTGATGTCATTATCTGCAGTAGCTACACGAAGCTCTGTATCTAATAGACGAGTTGCAACGAACTGAAGTGCTGGTGGAATAACTAACTTACGTGGTTTAGACGCAATTAGTAAGCCACGCTCATCGGTCCATGCTGCGATTTGAATAACTGCATTTTCCAATGCTGTTTCGTTCAAGTCTGTAGCAACACCTTGTGTATTACTGTTAACACCACCTGATACTAATGGATGGCTTGCGTTAAACAATGATACACCGTCACCACCTGCAAAGCCGGCATTGAAGCCGTTGTTAAGAACGTTAGCCGCTCTAACTTGCTTAGTGTTAGCCATTGATCGTGCAAGTGCTTTAGTATAACGAGCTGACAATGAATCATATAGATTATCCTCAACTGCTTCTTCAGTTAAACTGAATCCTAAAGCAATAGTCACGTGGTTGTAACGTGCTGTAAAAGCTTCTTGTGCGTTATCATACGCAATTGCTGCTCCCTCAGATTTCAGAGGTGCTGCAGCGAAGCCAGCTAGTTTTGTTTCTTCTTCGAAAGAACGGTCTGAAGATTCAGTTTCGTAAATCTCTTTATGCTCTTCGCCATAACGTGCATACTCTAAACCGAATAGCGCGTTAAGTCCTGGTAATAGCTCCTTTAGGAGCTGGGCTCTTGAAATTGCCATGTTTTATTCTCCTAAAATTAATCGCCTACACCAGTAGGGTTAGTATATGAATGTGCTACAGGATTAAACTTAACGAGTAAGTCTGTAAACGCATCGCCCACGGTTGAAGTTGGTGAATCTACAAAATCAACAATTCGTAATGCAATACCGTCAGTAGCTGCATAAGTAGCATCTGCTGCAATATCAGAATTACCGTTTACTGTTGATCCTGTTGTACCAGATTGCACTTCAGCTAAAGGTACATTACCACCTAAACCTGTTTGTGCAACTGCTGCATCAGCTTGAACCATAAATACTACATCAGGATCGTCAACAACGTATGCTTTCGCATCTGCTGCTACTGTGCTTGCTGGCCAATACTGATTAAATGTTAATACACTTGTGACTGGATCTGAATATGTACATCCTACAAATACACCAATTGTACCTGCGTCAAAAGGATCAGCGGCTGAACCAATGCTAGGCATTAGTTGTATTGTTCCGTCTGTTCCAATTTGAACGATAGTACCGTTGTAAAGATTTGTAGCGTATCCAGAAGCAATCGATAGTAAGCGTGTAGAACCCGCATATGGGGTACCGCCTACATGGTTTACCGCTTTAAGTCCGTAAGGACTAGCTGTTGAAGCCATGATTGTTTCTCCTAATTATTTTTACTTATTTCCCTTACCAAACGATCGACCATTTTCCTGACCTTCAGCAAACTTAGGCATACGTGGATCATTTTGATTCAAATATGATGAGTCTACTGCTTCAGTTTGAGCACGTGTTTTTTCATTTACATACGCTCGTCTTTGGTCCATCAACTCGGAAGGGGCTTTACATAGTAATAAACCACCAATTTCAACACCTTCTTGGTACTGAGAGTTAGGGTTTCTATGTATTAATATCTCTGGGTGATCCGCATGCCGCACCGGTTCCCAGCCTTCACGCATTTTTGAAGAGACGTTCATGTTATCGGGTTCATTAAGTAAGGAAATCCTAATCCATCGATAGTCAAAACCTGGCTGCTGTTTAAATTCGGGCAGTAATGATGCAGGTTGCCACTTCTTTACTTTTAGGCTTTCTTCTCTTACTTCTAAATCTCGGTCAGTTCTTTTGATAACTTTATCCATTTGCGTTCTCCAATTTTATCATTTCTCTTGCATATTGTTCCGGAGTTAACTTAAGCTTCTTAGCAAAAGCAACTTGTGTTTTAGACAAACGTACTTTTCTAGGCGCGGTACTACGCGAGGCCGGAGCAACTACATTCGAAGGTTTGCGTTGGGCGGGTCTTCCCGGTTCCAACGAAGTTTCCACGAGATCAATTTCAAAGTTCTCGGGGAATCGTTTTTGCATCGTTTCGTCTATACGAAGGTAGTATTCTTCAGAAGTAGGTTGTATTCCACTCCTGACTAATCTTTCGTGAACTCCTAAAGCTAAAGATGTCATTTCTTCGTCTTTACCAAACCATTGGTTTTTGGCCTGCCAAGCCTGAGCTTTGGCATCTGGTTGGGGTGCTCTAGGTCGAGTCACTTCTTGTGGTGACTGTACACTATTTTGAGGTGTTTGTGAAGCCTTATATTGTGGCTTCAAGTTACTAGCTTGTGACAATTTATATTGAGCACTGTTCATTAAAGCTTGAGCCTCAACAATTTTATCTGTATCTCCAGAATCATAAGCTTCTCGATAATCGCGCTTAGCTAAAGCAAGTTCTTTTTCAGCAGAGCCTATTAATGTTTTAAGGTAATCTTCTTCACCTGAACTTAATGTGGTCTGAAGCTTTTGGTTTTGCTGATACACCTTTTGTGCATAAGCAATGGCTTCTTCCTTTTCCCTACCTGCTTCTTCTTTAGCACGACGTTCATCATGATAAACTTTTTTAAGCTGAGCCATCCTTTGTTTAACGCGGTCCGAATAGTCTTCTAGATTATCCTCTTCAAGTTCCTTAACTATTTTTTCTGGTAAAGGTTCTTTGTTCCTATCTTCAGGAGGGGTATCATCCTCCTCTTCAATTTCTAACTCCATTTCTTCTTGCTTAGGTGCTTGTTGTACTCGCTCTACATCAGCAGTAGACTTTGTACCTTTAGTCTCTTTTTTACCTTCGTCTAAATCTACTTCTAATTCATCACCTTCCATTTCTAGTTCATCAGGCATTTCATTAATTATTTCAGCCATGCTATTCTCCTATGCGCGTTCGTAGCCACGAGGGTCATCGACCACTGCTTCTACGGTATCGTCGTTTATAATGCGGAATTCTTTTCCGTGAATTTTGATTCTAGTCCCTGCGTAAGCACGTGTGATAACGAAGTCACCTTCTTGACACCAAGCGCCTGTAGGGAAACGAGCTTCGTCTTTATAACAAAGATCACCTAACTGCATAACAAATAAAACAACTGTAGAATGTTCCTCTATATATTTGGCAGAATCGGATTTAATTAAGCCACTTTCATAAGCTTCTTCTGCTTCAGGTACCATACATAAAATACGATAGCCTTTAACGTCAGGAAGTTGAGCTGCTGCTTTCGCTATAGCCTCTTCTTCAGTTAGCTTAACGCCTTCTTTAGTGGATGTGTTTTTTGTTTTAATAGGAGCTCCTGAAATGGAGACTATTTTTTTGTCTGGAGTTGCGATGGTGTTATTCATTTTTTCACCACGCTGTCCGTTGGGCTGCTATCAAAATTTTCTTCTTCGTGTTCATGCGTACGAATAGCTTCTGAAATCATATTTTGTATTATTAGATATCCCCGAACTTCGCCGCACGCGTGTTGGTAACCACCAAAATCTTTAGCAGTTCCTGCACCCATACTTTCTAATAACTCTTTGCGTCTTTCTTCTATCCGGGTTGATAGAAGCATAAGCGTTTCTTTCATGATGTTCCTTTCGTTTAGTTGATGTTATCGTCCTTGAGTTTTGTTTCTTTTACCTTAGTTGTATTACGCAACTGAGATTCTTTTTCGCGGAGGTTAATATCTTTTTGTTTATTAACAGCTGCCGCGCCTAATTTTGCACCTTCTAATACTTCTTTAGTATTTATTTGTTTCTGCTCCATCTCTGCTTTAGCACCTATTTGAGCCCCAGCAATCTCTTTCTGTGTTTCCATTCTAGCTTGTTCTAACATCACATCTTTTTGTGCGCTAACAGTAGCTTTATCAATTTCAAATTTAAGCTTGGCTTTGTCTAGCTCTATATCAGCCATAGTTTTTTGAGCTTTAACTTTCGCTTCTTCTTGTTTAATTTGTAGTTCAGCTTTTTGCATTTGTAAGATAGGATCTTGCGCTTGCTGTTGAGCTTTTTCTTGTTGAGCCTCAGCAGTATTAGACTGTAATAATTTCTCTGCTGCTGGAGCAGTAAGCCTAGCTACTTCATTCTCAACATCAACAGGTAATGCTTCATCACTTGGAGGTAACGGTACACCGAGTTGTTTCTCAATTTCTATTCGGTACTGGAAGGCAATGTGTTCTGCAACATGAGCTTCCATAGCTGACTGTATCATCCCTGCTTTCTGGCTTTGGCCAACAAGTTGTCTAATTTTAGGATCATTAGCAAACGCTAAGTGAACCACCATATGTGCTTCATGATCTTGGTCAAGGAATGCTTTAACCGGTTTACCATTAATAATGTTCATGTTTTCTGATACTGGATCTACCTGCTTAACATCTTCTTTATTAGGGATAAGCTTATTAATATTTTTAACACCTAACACTTCAAGCATCTGACGATTAAGTTCAGGTAAGTCATAGATATCCGGGTTCTGCTGTGCCATTTGCATAACAGCTTGATACTGCACAACCTTCTGTGCCATCGTTGCAGCATTAGGATCAGCTACTGGAATAAGGTTAACTTTATTGTAGTCGTCTTGTTTAGCGCCGGGAGTGCCTGTAGCCGGATCATAGCGGTAATTAGGGTCGGTGTAGTCTCTAATAATATTTTTAAGTAGACCAAACTCTTTCTTCATTGAGTAATAGATACGCGCATTGACTGCGGACATAACTTTTAGTGTTCTCTCTAAGATAGCAAGAGTAGAACCTACGGGAGAGTTAGCTGACATATCAGATACTTTCATATCCGCAGCAGAAGCAAAGCGTCGTCCTTCTTCAATAATTTTATCCATCAAACCTGCAAGTACTTGGCTAGGCTCTTTGTATGGTAATGGCATCAAATTGTCACGGATAGTTCCTGATGGTGCATCCACATCACGCCACTCAGCTGGTCCAATTGGTGTATCATCACCTTTAATACGTAAGCCTCTGGCTTTAAAACCACCTGGAAGATTAGATAATGTCCCTGCGTCTACTAACTGTCTTAGTAACATGGTTCCTGATTTTGAGAAACCCCCAATTAAATGGATCAGACCAAAACAATAAAAACCAAATCCTGGGATGTATCCATAATGAACAAAATGTTCACGGCGTTTTTGTTGCTCATCAAACTGATTCCAATTACGTCTAACAGATAATATCTCAGAAGTACCTTTATCTATCGTTACAATATAAGGTAATGCAATGCCGGTTTTTTCTCCATCGTCTTCATCCTCAAAACCTTCTAAGTCAAGGTCAACGTTCATTTCTAGTATTTTAAATCTATCATCATTAGTAGCATCAAAGCCCATTTGCTCTGCAATCTTTTTCTCTACTTCATCTAAATCATAGTCAGGATCTCCGAGTTCTATGTCACGGTAAAAACCCATCTGTTGTAACTTGTATACTTCTTGTTTAGTCTTGCGCATGACATGAGTAATACGCTCAGCTGTTTCTAAGTTAGATGCGCCATAAGGAACCACAATATCTTCAGCAGGGACAAATAGTGATACTTGACGTTCTAATGTTGGATCATAATAAACTTTCTTAAATGCATTGCCTGATAAACCAAGACCCCATAGCATTCTTTCATGTTCAGGACGATACTCAGGCATCATATCCATCAACTGGTAGTTCATGTTTTCTTGTACTCGCGCAGCAGCTTCTAAACACTCAGGTGTTTCTTTACCAATAATAGATGTCTTCACTGGGCCTGCAGCAGGAAAGGTTTCCATCATGGTTTCAGCTTGGAATTTGACAAGTGCTTCGGAGAGTAGTGGGTGATAGACAGCACATGCGCCTTCCCACGGTTCGGACCTTTCTTCTATTTTAAGTCCTAATAGTTCTAAGCCATCAACATAAGTTTCTAGCCAGTCTTTTCTTGAGTTTACATCATTACTAAAATCTTCTAATAAGTCAGAGGATAATTCTGCCATGTATTGCTCAGACAGTTCTTCCGCTAAGTTTTGACTAAACTCCTCGTCTTCCATAGCATCGGGATCAATGATTAATGTAGTACCACCAGCAGTGATTGTCACACTCTCTGGGTCTTCTATCTCAATCTCAATAGCCTCTTCGTTTTCAGCCATTTCCTCTAAGCCCATTGGAGCTGCATATAACCCTTTATCTACGTCTGCCATAACTATTCCCTAAATTAATTCGGTAATTATACTGCATAAAGGCGTTTTTGACCACGACCTTTAAACATCTGTATATCATCTTCCTCATCACTTGGCAAGCGAATAAACCCACCCTGCCTAAATCTTGCTAGTGCTAGTGTTGTCGAGTCAACCAAATCATCGTTGGCTCCTGATGGAAAGTCATTACATTCTTCTATTACTTCGTGAGCCCATCGTTTATCTGGTGCCCATACTACTCCTCCAGCGAACAAGTCCGATACTGCATTTACCCTGCTTACCTTGTCTTGGCCTTTCCCCGGGGTGAACTCACCCACTGGAATACCCATTCTTCTAAACTCTTGGTAAAGCGCAGCACCGTTGGACTTCTTCTCAACAATAAATGCATCCGGTTCCCAATCGCGATATTCTTCGATGCAGAGTTGCTTTAACTCTGGGAATTCTAGTCGTTGCTTTATTGCATTCAGTAATATTATATTATAGTTATTAACATCTTCGTTAAAAAAGACTCCCCAAGTCGTTAATGCGTTGTAATCGGCTCTATTATTAGCTTCTTGCGCAGCATCTAAGGTCATAATAATAAATTCACAAGCAGGTGGGTCTTCTTCTTCCCATATATTCCACCATTCCCGTTTGATTAGTGCGCCTTCTTCAGATACCGGGTTTTGTAGGTACTGAGCGTTCCAATATCGTATGTCAAGTGCTGCACGTCGGGCTTGTAGCTCCTCAATACTCCAGAACTCAGGCCATAACGGGACTTCATTACCCATTTTATCTTCTAAAATAGCAGGAAACTCCACTACTTCCCACTGATCTACGTCGTCATTCTTAATCATTTGGTTAACTATCTGTCCTGTCAAGTCTAATTTAGACCATCGTGTATTATGGCTTATTAACCCGTTGGCTATAAAGTTTTCTGTTCTATCTATTTGTACATCAAAGACTTCTTCTTTTCCAGCATAAGTAATGCTCTCAATTTTGTCCGTTATGAAATCTGAGGTATTTTGCAATGGCTTCTGCTGTAGAGGGTTTTTTTGCATATCCGGCGGCGAGGTTGCAGTCATTGCATAAAAGGGCTCTAACTTTTCCTGTATCGTGGTCGTGGTCAACACATAATTTGTTACTCCAGTGGCTGCGAGTGTTTTGTTCAGAAGGCGGTTGATTACAGATAGCGCATACCCCGTTTTGTTTTTGAAGTAGTTTATTATAGTCGTCTTGGTCAATGCCATATCTACTTTTAAGTCTGTTTGACCTCCTTGCCTCAGCATTATAGGATGCTGTTCTGTGCCCAGCCGCCCACCTATTTTTGTTATAGTGGCTCTTGCACAGTCCTTTAATAGCGGCTGACCGCTTACATTCGGGGTGAGTGCAAGTTTTGTTTTTCCACTTTCCATGATGCCCTTGTGGGTGATATGGGATGTCGGGGTGTTTTTTGTGATAGCTTCTTTTTGCTTGGCAGGCTCCGCACAGGTCTGGTTTATTTTGTGACCTCGCTGGTCTACCGCATCCTTCGTTACTACAAGAGGCATGCCCACTTTTAGATTCTTTAGTCTTATCCATTTATGTTCTCCATCTACATTAACAAGAAGCGGGTGTCTCTCGTTTGCACGGACCATTATACCAGATTGTGTTTTCACTGTATATACCGTGTCAACACCATTTGACTTATGGTTTAGTACAGATGAAGAAGCTATTTTCCCATCTTCATATGTAGCGACCTCATCACCCCTTCTTATACTCCGCAGTTCTTTATTAGAACCGTCCGCCATTAAGACTTTAGTATCGCCGGCCATACACATAACTACAACAATAGCTCCACCCGGCATAAGCCTTTGAAGTGGTCCAGATTGGAACCATTCCCATGCTGGGAGAAATACACTTGCTTTTCCTAGTTTTGCGTCCTGTTCAGAGTGAGGATCATCAATTATGAAAAGATCGGCACCCCGACCAGCCAAAGCGCCACCCACACCAATAGCAAAATACTCACCATCCTTGTTCGTTCCCCAGCGAGAAGCCGACTTACTATCCGCTTGCAGGCTAATCTCAGGGAAGATGTCCTTATACGCGTCTGAACCCACCAGATTTCGGACTCGACGACCAAAATTGACCGCGAGATCAGCCGTATGAGATGCCATAATGACCTTCTTAGCGGGATGGTTACCAAGGAACCAAGCCGGAGCGAGGTAACTGATGAGTTCCGACTTGCCATGTCGAGGTGCAATATTGACAATAACTCTCTTTCTTTTGCCTTGAGCGATTTCCTCAAATAACTTAGCCAGCCGTGCATGATGTGCTCCTACTTTGTAGTCTGGGTAGACATGTTTAATAAAATCAAGGAAGTTAGCCTTGCCTTTTTTCTGGGTTACTTCTTTCTGATACTGTTTTAATAACAATAAACTTTTTTGTCTATCTCTCTCAGACATATCAGGTAATGATTTCTGTAGTACCTCTAAGTCATCATGACTAATCATTATCTATAATCTCATGCTCGCCTTCAACGATGCTACCTTTAAGTTGTTCTATGGTTGCCATCAGTTCTCTTTCTAAATCGTCTCCAGATTTAGTAATATGGGTAATCTCGGTTTTCTTCTTAAATGCATCCACTCCATCAATCTCTCCTATTGCACGAAGGGCCGCTAGTTTATCTCTATCATTCTTGGCCATGGCTGCCAGCTGCACAAAGTTATTCACCACGAATAGTTTAAGATCCGCTAATTCTTCTACAATCATGCAATTGGTTTGACCTACTAAACCGGCAAGGAATGCCATTGTTTCGTTGGGGTATTGCCCAAACTCCGGTTTAATCTTTTTGTTTGTCATCATTTCACGAGCAAGTTCTTTGGCTTGTTCTTGATGTTCGTAGGAGGGTTCTATGTTTTCCCCATTGATGTCAGAAATCGTTTTAATCGTGTGGCTGCGTATATATATCTCTTCTTCAGGGGTCATGTCCGGAATAATTTTTTTACGCGCGTTAGGTAGCTCTACGTCGCTCTCAATGGCAGGCATAACGATGGCAGGCTCAAATAGATCAGATTCTTCAGACGGAGATAGTTTTGGTACTTTTAGTTTACTCATGTGTCGCTGTTACACCTTTGATAAATTAATTGCAGCTATAAGGTGAGAGTATAACTAAGTTACCATAGATTGGCAATACGTATAAATAAGTGCCAGAAAGAAAGTAAGTTCAATTAAGTTCATACCCACATTGTAGTGGGTTTTGTATTGGCATGAGGTAGTGGGAATCATTCGCATATATAAGTATTGTTTTTTACTAAGTTTTCTTTAGCAGAAATAACTTGCAGGTTAGAAGGTACATGTAGTCCGGATACTAACTTACCTCTCAAAGGAATAATGTGATCGACGTGGTACTTAACTCCGGTTGCTAACGTTTTTCTTGTAGCTTGTGCATAGAGTTTTTTCATTGCCTTAATGTCTTTAGGCGTTATCCATTTAGGTATGCGGTTTATTTTGTAGGCTCTGTGTCTAGCGTGACTAGCTTTTATTTTTTCTGGGTATCTCTTCCGGTATGCTTTCCGTAACTCTCGTCGTCTTTCGGGGATTTTTTGCTGGTGTTGTTGTGTATGTATTCTGTTGCATTCTACGCAAGTGTAGTTGTGTGTACACCTTAAACCCTTATGACCATATTTACATGGCCCTCCTAGGTACCTGATGTCCCCTGCAGCTAGTGCTTCTTTTCGAGAAGTTTTATATTGCATGCAAAGTAGTCTACCAGTTTTTGAGAATTTTTTGCAAAATATTTTTTTGCCTGTGGATAACTTTTGGTACCGGGGGGTATACGTAAAGTAAGGGGGTACCCCTCCCTGTATTGGCATATGTGGTTGGTGATTTACGCGGATCAGTATGTATATAGATATATTTTATACTTGTTTCCAAAATTGGTGGGTGGGTACGGGGTGGAGTCAAGCTTAGGTCAAATAGGGGTGCTCCAGATCCCGGGCGCACCAAGGGATTCCAAGGGGGTTGTATAATATGTAAAGTTATGCATAATAGATCTATGGTACTACATCGTACTGATACATTTGGAGATACATAATGACTACAGCAACTAGAGAAATACCTAAGAGCTTTGCAGGACTACATGTAGGAACTAAGTCTGAATCAGTATCGAATAGATTTACAGGTGAGGCTGTAGAACTAGAACCCGTGGCAGTTGCGATGTACGATGCCATCATAGGGGCTGAATCCTTGGAGATGTATTCCATGATGCAAGATGGACTATCATGGTTCCGTGAGTATTATCCCTCAGAATTCATGGTACTTCTCGACTAACTATCTAACTAAGGGTTGGGGGTGAAAGCCCCCTTCAATAACTATGAAAAATAAACATAAAGCAAAGATTGATGAATCAAGAGCTGTCAATCCATTAATGGATTATTTCTTGAACCCTCATTTTGAGAAAGTAGCTACTGAAAAAGAAAAGAATTTTATTAAAAATCATTTTGAATTTATAACAATTAAATAAGGGGACTTAATAATGAATA
>Ga0222631_1000389_pt1 | contig 13045 bp, 8 predicted proteins | sample AntAcemetagenom5_FD_179826 | JGI IMG/M metagenome (GOLD analysis project Ga0222631, IMG submission 179826) | Saline water microbial communities from Ace Lake, Antarctica - #5 | ecosystem: Environmental > Aquatic > Non-marine Saline and Alkaline > Saline | place: Antarctica: Ace Lake | collected... | reverse complement strand
ATTTGGCGACCGACGGACACAATACAAAGCGTATCTTGAACGAATGTAAATCTGTCGTCATCTTCCCTTCGGGGCTTGGAGGGCGTAGCATTAAATACTTGCTGGATAATTATTTTGGATTGGATAAAGACCAAATCAAACGAATAAAGAAATTGCCGAGCAGATGGGTCTGTATCAACAAGGGTTTCCCGATGAGCGTTATAGCAGACAAAGATGCTTACATCTTGAACGACCCCGAAGAAGAGGATTAATTATATAAATATAGCGATTGTATATACTTATATAAGATTGTGAGCGAGGTCTATTTATTTTTGTAATATTTTTTACGACCTGTTTTAATACAACTTATATAAGCCATACCGAAGGGTGGAGGGTATATTTATTTTTTATTTGTGGGGCGTTGGGTGGAATGCTGGGTCTTGTGCTGGGATGCTGGGTGCTGGGTGTCTAAAACTTTATAAATATAGAATTGGCTTTGGCTTTTTTATATATAGAAACTTGTGTTTGACCCAGCATACCCAGCACTACCCAGCATTATATATATTATTAGAAACATTAAAAGAAAAACAAGACTGGTTAAGCAGTCAAATAAATATATTTTTTTTAATTTTAAAATGCTGGGTCAAGTGCTGGGTCAGGCGAGAACCCAGCACCCAGCACTAAACCACCAGTCGTAATGACTTACAACAATATACACCATTCGTAATGGCTTACCACAGCCACCTAACGCCTTGAAAGCAACAGTGTTTTCCCGCCGACCGAAATCGCTTGATGGGTTGTTTCGTTATACAAACAGTCCTCCAAATCATCATTCTCCAGTTCCGCCTCCAGTTCCGCCACCGCCACGCCACCGATTTCCACATCAACCTCCCCCCCGCTGTCGTAATCACTCCCACTCCCAGCGGCATTCAACAACGGGACAAAGCACTCTCCAATTTTGTAGTGTTTTTTCAGGTTTCCAAGATGGAATAGAGTCCGTGTGCCTTGGGAGGTTCGCTGCCCTTTCGCAATACACCCCTTTGGTAGATGTAGGTGAGTATAAATCTTTTTCATCAAATCTCCAGCCCCATTTAATTCATACTTGCCTCCGTTTTCATCACGCCAAGTGCGAAAGGCAGTATACAAATCCCCACCAAATCGGGTCATACAGCCATCGTCATCAACCTCTGCTTTTTGAATGACTTGTTGGGCGACCCACCACTCAAAGAATATATCCAAGAAGGGTCTGCTGAACCCCTCCAAATCCTGTTGGTAGTCTGTCTTGGGGATTTTTCTAAATCGCCACTCGCTGATGTCCCTTTTCATCAGGTAGGAATACAAGGAAATCAGGTTGTCTTCCACCTCCCAGTAAGCCCCGAATGTGTTGAAATAAGCCTCGTTGCCTTTCATCTCCTCGCTCATCTTGATAATCATATCTCTACGCTGTCCCTCCTCCAAGAATACTGGGTCGGGGTGGTTGGTTGGAATGATAAATCTGTGATGCGAACGGATAACATACGGGGCTTGGTGAAGGTTGCGAATAGTAATCTCCTTGTCGGTTTTCAACGCCTTGATTTTACCGTCAGCTCCAAAAGCATTACGCTTATCCACCTCGCTCAAAACCACCAAAAGGGAACTCGCCATCATCGGGTTAAAGTTGCCCCACACATCTCGTTCAGGATTGGAACTCTCAAAATACCCGCCTCCCATTATCTTCTTGATGGGGTCAAGCATTATCGTTTTACCTGTCCCTTGACGCCCTGTAATAACGATACATGTTTCTGGTTTCTGTGCGGGTTTTTGTAGCAGATGAGCGAACCAGTTGAGAACATACTCCTCTGCGAGAGCATCGTGGTCGCAGATTATCCCAATGTGCTTAATCCAAGCATCAACAGCGGTCTTGTTGTAGCGTTCATCAGTTTCCTCCCTCATTCTACCCTCAAACTCGCTTGGTTTCCAAAGATTGAGAACATTTGGCGGACAATACATCGGTGGCGGAATAATATCCGTCCTATCCTTGCGTTGGATACCAGCGTCCTCAATCCATTCCAGAATGAACTTTTGTTTTTTTCTCTTACCCGTTTCGTCGTTGATTTTCCAAAACCACTCGTGTTCGTAAGCACCCATCAAGTCTGTTCTGTTGAAAACCTTGTATCCAAGAAAGTTCTCATTACCGAGTTCATCAATCTCAAACAACTTTTTAAAGTAGTTGTTCGTATCAACGATTTTGGTGTGCTTTTTCTCGTGGTTGGTTTTCCAAAGGAGATACTCTTGCGGGTAGTGGTTGTCCTCCTCCTCCTCAACGGCGTTCGCCACCTCGCCCTCTGCGACAATCCCCTCCACAGGCATTGCTCCCGCAACGGCATTCGCAACCACCAAGTTTCTACGAGCGTCAATCAAATCGGCTTGAACCGTCCATTCCTCATACTCCTTTACCTCCATTCTCATCGCAAAACCAGTTTTCTCAAAGATGAACTCATTCACTCCATTAATATGGAATGCGTGGTCTGTATAAGGAGGCGGAGAAGGAGTGGTGAACCCGTCAAAGGCGAGGGCAAGTCTTCGTGGTTTAATGAGCGAGTTTTCCAATCCATACAGATAAGCCGCATGTAGGCACTCGTTCTCAAACACCCCGAGAATGTAGGAAATCGTCTTGTTCTGTCTTTTCCAAGCAGGAAGACCAAGAGAGGTGGGGGCAATCAGTTCAACCAGTTCAGGATTCGCATCAATTAATTTATTGTTGATTTTCTTGATTTCCTCCTTCAATCCTTTCCACCACGAATGACCTTCGTTGTAATCAGCCACATTACGCACACTCATCGGCATTTCGTTTTTCGCTGGGTTGCCCTTTGTAATTCCCGCATCGTAATCCTCGCCTTCTCCTCCAGTCGCCCAGCCCTGTAAACCTCCTCCGTAGAGGGAGGCACAGATGAGTTTCTTGATGTGGATTTTTTCAAGGGGAGGACAACCCGCCACTGAATGATGGTCGCTCAACATTTTAATAATCGGCTTCTTGTCTTTACACCAAGCGTCCAATTTGGGCGTTCTAATCCTCAACTTGAGGGCGAGTTGCGACAGCACCGTAGGGTGAGAGGCTACGAAATCGTAATCCACCCACCCTTGATAGTGGTAGAGGGTGTTGCGAATGTTTCTGGCGAGTTCAGTCAGGGAGAGTTTTTCAGTAGAGTAGAACCGTCCAAGACCTCCCTTTTTTTGATGGTAGATGATTTCAAGGTCGTTTCCGTTTTTTAACAATCTAATTCTTTTTTTGAGTAGGGTTTTGCTTTCAGGAGTGAAGCGGGGAATAACTAAATCCGTCCCATCAGCATTCTTGATAAACAGGCATTCTCCATTCTCGTTCTTCTTTTGCTGGGTAATCCAGTCGCCATCAACCTCTACATATTCCAAGTCAGGAACTTTGATAGAGGTGTTGTCGTCAAGGATAATTTTGGCTAAATGAGGGTCAAGCTCCTCGTGGAACTTGCCGTGGAAGGCGGAGTAGTCTGCGGAGTTGATTAAGGCGAGGTTAAGTTTTCCTTCAGCATGTAGAAAGTGGGTCATTGTATATACTTATATAAAGATAATCTTTTAAGTTGTTTTGCTTATATAAGTATTGTCTATTTATAAATCAATTTTGTTTAGAATGATACGATGGAAAGTAAATAAAAATAGGGGAAATCTGCCCTTAATTTTTACTATTCAGGATTTCCTAAATAGTAAAAGTTTTGTTGGGTTTTAAATTTTAAATCCCTAAATAACCAAAGTGCTTGGTCGCATTTCTCTCAAAGTTTCTATTGTTTGTTCTTTGCGGGGTTTCAATACCTCCTTGTAGTATTCCCTACGCTTTTTGAGGAAATCGTCGTATCGGTCGGGTTCGATTTTCATTTTCGCTAAATATCTCGTCTGTTTTTCTTTCATTTTTTCACTATTCTTTTTTTGGTATTTCGCCACATTCTTTAAATGCGACTGATACATCTTTTCGGCAGCAGTAAGAAGGGGGGACGGCAAGGGTTCATTTTCGTTTTCCATATTTTCGCTTATAGTATATACTTATATAATTATTCCTTTAAGTGGTTTATATATAAGTATTATCCGTGAGTGTAAGGTGTAGGGTGTAGGGTCTGTTTTAGTTAGTTATATTTGAGACAGCCTCCCAAGCCCATTCTGTATAATAAAACATTATAAGCACCCTACACCCTACACCTTACACCTTACACTTTTGTAAGACGAACGAAAACACCCAAGCAGTCAAACACAGATAGAAGATGATGACCCCTCTCGTCTCTCTTCCTTCTCTTCTTCCTTCTTCATCTCTAACGAGATTTCTTTTACTATATCGTGCGTGATAACATCACCCGCCAGTCCAAAAACGCTCTCGGCGGTCTTTCTATCCTTTTCCAACTTTGCGGAATGATGAGGTCTAATGGCGTAGATATTACAAGCACGGAACAGCAACTTACGACCGCTGAACTTTTCCGCTCCAAAATGGTAGATGTTTCTGTCTCCTGATTTACACACCTCCTCAATATCGTCTTCCTCAACCCCTTCAATCGTCCCTAAATATTTCACGAAAAAGAAGCCGTCTTTGTTTTTCAGTTGTATATCCACCACACAACCCACGAAATCCCAACCTGACTTGCTATACCATTCGCTCACGGCGAGTTCCTCCCCCTTGAAATCACACGCCCAAGAAATCGTTGTTGTTTTGCCTAAATCTCTGCCTTCTTCCATTATAATCTATAATGAGAAAAAAATAATCTAATTAATTCCAAAAGCCATTATCCACTAAACTAACAAATCTACCTCTACCTTGAAACGGGGGTAAATTACTATCGCCTTTTATCTTCTGCTTTAATTGTATCTGCTTCCGTAGATTTTCAGGGGCAATCTCGTCAGGAGTTAAGGGAGTGTTCTTACTTACCCGCTTCGTGGGTCGATACACAGGATAATCTTCTTCCCCTGCTATATTTTCCCAGTTCTCTTTAAACCAACCCGCAATACCCTCTTTGCTCGGCTTCTTTCCGCTATAAGTCCCTCCCATATCTTTATACTTCTTTACAATAAACCCGCTCTTATAAGCACTCGGTTTAGAATATTTTTTGTCTGCTAATTGTTTCGCTTTTGCGTATAATTCAGGGTTATCAGGAGTAGGTGTTTCGTCCCCTTTTCCTCCACCCGCCAACCCTCCTCCAAATCTAGAAATCATCTTATTATACAGCGTCTCAATCTCTGCGTCCTCCCTCGCTCGTTCTGTCGCTGTTAGCATCGCTCTCCTCTTCTTCTCTTTTTCGTCCCTTTCCTTTTCCTCCATTTCCCTTTGTCTTTTTCTCGCCTCTGCTTCATCTCGTTCTCTTTTCTCCTTTTCCACTCTCTGTCTTTTTTCAAAAGGGTCGTCTTCCATCATACCCCTTATTTCTTTTCCTCTTCGCTCTCGCCCTTTCCATATTGCCTTATTCACTTTATTCCCTAATTTCTTTTTCAGTCCTTCAATATCAGTCCGTGCTTCATTTATCCCATCTACAAAATTGGGTATTTTCGGTTTGCTGAACAACTCATATTCCGCTGGGGTTAATACTTTTCTCTCTATCGTTTCCAGTCCCTCATATGTGGGCGGGTCTTTCCCGAATATTTCAACGGCTCTTTCTTGATATTTCCCTTTCGGCTCAAAACTCTCCTCCCTCTTCCCGAAGCCTATCTCGTAAGGGTCTTTCTCAAAGTTCTTTAAATACTCCTTCTCGTTGTCTATTATATAGTTCCTTAATTTGTTGTATATAAGTGTAAATCTCGCAATTTCCGCCGCTCTGTTTCTATTTCTCATTTCGGTCGTCCTTATAACATTCAGGTCTGTATCGTGTTCCCATATTTCCTTTTCAACTTCGGTCATCGTCCCCTCCTTGTTTTTTTTACTCATTTCCTCTCGTTTCTTCTTGTTAGAGGCAATGGTTTTCAACCTTTTCGCTTCTTTTCGCTCCTCGTCGGTCGCATACTTGCTGGGGCGACCCGCCTTCTTTTTCTCTGCGGGAGGGTCTATTGCCTCCGCCATCGCTACTGCGTCGTCTTTTAATTTTGTGAAATTATCCACGATTACCCCTTTCTTCTTCGTCTTTTTACTATCCTTGTATGCTTGTTTGATGGCGGGGTCTTTAATGGCGACCATATAAGTCGTGTCGTTCTTCTTCGCCCAATCCTTCACAAAGTCAGTCCATTCATTCCCCTTCTTCTCTTCAGCCAACATCTATACTAACCCTAAAGATAATAAATCCCCTATTTTTTTAATTAAATCCATCGTATCATTCTGTATAAAATTGATTCTCTTTTATACTATACTTCTATAAGCAACAACAACAACAAAAGATGATGAAATCTTACGAACAAATGAGCCAGAACAATCCTTATTCCGCCGAGTATGTCGCATGGGCGAAGGAGGAAGTGAGCGACAAGAAGAAAAGGAGTATGATGACTACAGACACCATCACCAACCCTGACGGTTCTACCACAATCCTGTATTCACAAATGAATACCAAGACCAACAATGACCGTATTGACGGACACTTCTGGATTGAGGACTTGAATGGAAAAATGGTGAGCGATTGTGGGTTCAGCACCTATCAACACAATCTCCCGTGTTTCAAAAACCCTCATCGCTACAATGCCGAGACAGATTTTGTCGTGTATCAACCTTGTCCTGACGCAAATATGGAGCTGGAAATCATCAAACGCCATTTGGAGATGAAACTGTTATCTTGGGGTAAAAACACATGCGGAGAGTTGGATTCTCGCACCGACGAGGAGCGGTTCAAGAGTGTCGCAACACAGATGTGGGTCAACCGTGCTACGATGCTCTCCACTGGATTTGACTGTCTCCAAAATGCCGTATGCGAATGGGTTGTTCGTGGCGAGGACAAATGCCGTATCCGTTTCGGTTGTGCTGGGATTGTCCGCCCAAGAGTAGACACAGTGTTCTGGTTCTTCGGTCATTTAGACAACACCGAATACGGTGAGTGGATAGTCAAGGACGCAGTGAGTGCTGACGGAAAATACGAGAAATCCGTAAACCACAGCCGAGTGATGTGTATCGCAGAAGTCCCTAATGCGATGAAAGTGATGGGAGAACGAGCCATCAAGCAGAGCGTCTTTAATGCCGCAAAGGAACTCGTCCGCAAACGCAAAATGGAGAAGGCAGACAATGCGGCAGACAAGGCGGCAGACGCATTACTCGCAGAGTGGGACGATGAGGAGAAGAAACCCAAGCAGAAAAAGCAGAAGACAAACAACAAGAAGAGATGAGTGTTTAGAGATAGATAGTTTAGATTATTTAGGATTTTGGTGTAAGTTAAATAAAATAAGGAGGTTTTTTTTAATGTGGGGATAATGTATAAGAATGAGTTTAGAAAACAGTTGTGCTAATCCTGCTTTCCCTATACCCGAATATTATTTTCCACACCGTTTTTCTAAATAATCTACGAGAGGAGTTTTCCCCGCTCCTGTTAATTGAAACCCATCTCTTATCTTGGGTAGTGATTTAATTATCTGTTTCAGTTGTTTCTTGGTTAATTTCTCGTAGGATTTCCGTTGGAATGTAGGGGTGCTGGGTGTTAGGTCGGCTCTGCCTCTTCCTATCTCGGTATTCACTCTATCTAATACCCCTGTGCCGTGTTCGGTAAGTAGGTTGAGTGATTTGGACGGAATGGTAAAATCAGCGTCTAACGCTCCCTTTATTGATACGGGGTCAAGAGTGGTTCTAATATTCGTCTCGTTCTCTTTTTGACCAAAGTCTTTATTATAAGCGTCCCGACCAATCCCTGTTGCCTTGTTTAAAGTAATGATTTCATTACTATCCCCACCGACATCACTCGCTATTTTTCCGCCGAGTGAATGACCGAGAGTGGTTATATTTTTCGCACCATATTTGCCCTCTGCTTTTTTCTGTATATCTTTGGAATGTTGGAAACGCTTGGTCGAGGACATTTTAAACCCCAACGCCATTTTTAGATTATTACCCCAGTCGGTCAGGTCTTTTGTCCCACGATGGATTACTACTGCTTTTTTGGTGGCGGGGTCAAAATAGACGGATACTCTCTCACCCGAAAGGGAATTGTCCCTAACATACCCGTCTATATTCTGTGGTGCTTTGCCCTTGTTTGCGTAAGATGCGTCTAAAAATTGTTTGATAGATTTACTCGCCATCTTTCCGCCGCTTAATTCCTCCATATATTCACCTCTCCCTACCAAATTATACGGGTCATACGGGTCATTCGGGCGATTTGTAGGGCATCGACGCTCCATCTCCACAAAAATCCCCTTTTTTGCTAACGCTCTCAATTGTCTTATATTTTGTTCTGCTGCCTGTAATCTTTGAACTGCTTGTGGGTCGTATTCGTTTGTGGGGTCGGCGAAACGGTTGAATTCCTTTGCGTGTGGATTTCTGTCTCCCGAATGGACGATAAAAGATAAATCTTTAAAAAGACAAGCGTTCATTCTCCCTTTGATACCCTCGTTAATGTAGGTTCGCATAGCGGCGGCTTCTCCTTTCTGTTGGGCTGATGCTCCGCCGTCCATCTCTTGAACAGACATTTGTATTGGTTCTTTGTTCTTATCCGCTTGAAATAATACCATTTATATTATATCAACATATTTAAAATAACTGAAAAGTTCTAAATTAAAGGAAACGAGAGGGCATATGACCGCTCATTCTAATTTGAGTTCCGTATCCTCCTCCGTATCTCCCCCCCGAGGTCTCTTCTATATCCATCAGCATATCCCTCATCACACCCTCCACTTGCCCCCTATCTTTTGCTGCCGCCTTCGCTTCCCTCTTCTCTCTTGCTTCCTTTTGTCTTTTGGTTTCCTTCTTGGGTGTTGCTGGTGTTGCGGGTGTTGCGGGTGTTGCGGGTGTTGCGGGTGTTGCGGGTGCTTTTTCCTTCGCAGGACGGCGTTGTGGTTGCGGTTTTCCTGACGGGGTTGTGCCGAAAGCCTCCCCAACAGAACCCGTTCCCATATCTCCCTGTAATCCCTCCAATCGTTGCTGTAAAAGCATTAAATCAGTTTTGAATGTTGAAAGGACGGAGCGGAAGCGGTCAAGAACATTTTGGTCTAAAAAGTTGGTGGAAAGTTGGTCAATCTCCATTACTGCTGCTACAATTTGGTCGTTTAGACCGCTGATAGTCTGCTGTTGCTCTGTTGGAAATATGCTAATAGATGGGACTTGTTGGGTCATATAATTCAAGAGTAATTTGGTTGCTTTTAATACGGCACTTGTTCCGCCGATGAAGCGGTCAATCGCTTTGCTTCCCACCCCTTGCGGTGCTGTGTGTCCTAATTGAAGTTGATTAGATATTTCGCCCAAAGAAACGAGGATTTCCACCATCTTTTCATACACAAAAGTATATTTGTCCTGTAAATCCCCTACAAGTCCAATCGTGGTTTCAACCCCCTTGAACCTGCGTTTGTTTGCGGCAACGACTTTTTTATTCACACGACGGAGAGAGTTTAATTCTTCTGCGTTTGGGTCTAAAAATTGAGGCATTATACTATACCTCTATATAATATAATACTACTAAATCTATTTAATTTTGTCTGCCGACGGCTTTTTTAGAAGTGTATGGTGTAGGGTGTAGGGTCGCTCCAACCTTTTATTATAGAGAATGGGTCGGGGGCTGTTTCAAATATAACTAACTAAAACAGACCCTACACCCTACACCCTACATTTTCATTTTTTATACAGACCCTCTTCTTTGACGATTTGCGATGCTCTTATCATCTTAACGCCACGCTCCGCCATTACTTTTTTGACGATGGCTGCTCGTGCGGCACGACCCCCGCCCGATACTGCTCTCGTAGCCTCTCTTACGACAGATGCCTTCAAGTCGTCGGCAACCGCTTTCAACGCCTTTGCTCCACGCTTTTTGACCTCCCTAACCGCCTTTGAACCCATCGTCTTTGTGAAATCAATTGCGTCTTTTAGACTAACTCCACCGCTTTTAACTCCGCCGACTTTGCGTTTTTTCACCGCTGACCCGAGTTGGACTTTTCCGTCCGCATCTAAAAAAGCACCCACCATCGCCCCCCCCACTTTGCGTCCTGCTCCCAAAAAGGGCAAGACAATAGGAGCAAGGTCTTTTGCTACGCCGAGCGTTCCAGTAAATCCCTTTACAAACCCTTTTCCAAAGTCTTTCCAAAAAGAACCTCCGTGTAGCGTCTTCATCGCCTTCTCGACCATCAACACTTTATCAGCCATTTTGGAGCGTCCTGCTCCCATTATTAAAGGGGCGACAATAGGGGCGAGTTGTTTTACGACATTAAAAGCATCGCTTAAAAAAGAACCTCCACGCATCAGTTTTCTATTGAACGCGGCTAACTTTTTGATGTCGGCAGGTTTGAGTGCCGCCGACGCTCCGCCCATCACCTGCTGGTAGAGGTCGTAAGCCTCCTTGCCCGTTTTCGCAATAGCACTTGCGTCCTGTATTCCCTTACTCGCCTTTTTCACTAAACTACCGAGATTAAATCCTCCCGACGGAACGCCTCCCGACATTACGCCTCCCGACGGAACGCCTCCCGACATTACGCCTCCCGACGGAACGCCTCCCTTCAATAATGGGGCGACAAGAGGGGCAACTGTTTTTGCGACACTTAAAGCATCACTAAAAAAAGAACCTCCAACAGCACCGCCCACTCCTGCGTATTTGTTGCGACCTCCTCCGCTTGAAACGGCGAGACCTGCGTTCATATTGAGGGGCGGGTATGCGGATGAAGTGCCGTTGAGAATAAACTTGGCTGGGGCGACCCCCCCTGTAAGTATTTGCTGAACCGATGCGACCTTTTCGGGGTCGTGGAAACTATCGGCGTTCCTAAATCCCATAGGTGTAGGGTCATACTGGTAGCGGTTCAAGTGAAAGTTCTTCTGCTCCATTTCGCTTAAAGTCTTGACCAACGCTCTGTTGTAGGGAGTGTTGTATGTGATGTTTGCTTGGGGCATCTTTATATAAATACAACATATTTTAATTGATACGCATATTAATTAATTAATATGTCTATCTAAATATTCCTTAATAATTGTCTGCCGACTGTCTGCCGACGGCTTTTTTAGAAATGTAGGGATGTAGGGTGTAGGGTCGCTCCAACCTTTTATTATAGAGAATGGGTTGATGGGTGGTTTCAAATATAACTAACTAAAACAGACCCTACACCCTACACCCTACATTTTCATTTTTTTAACGACACATATCGGCAAGACGAGATGCCCCTCCGTGAGCCATTCCCCCGTGAGCCATTCCCCCGTGAGCCATTCCACCCGAAGACACGCCACCACGAGGCATCATCATACCGCCACGCTTCTCGCAAAATCTCTTCACTATCCCGTGTAGAGGCATATTGAGTAGATTACCTCCCACCATACGGGCGACTTCGGCAGATTTCATCGCCGATGCTTGTTGCGATGATTTGGCTGCTAATACGGTCTCCTTTGTAAGAATTCCAGTATAAATAGCAGACACGCCTTGCTGTGTGGTGAGGATACCGCTATTCACACAGATAGTAATAATTTCAGGGGTAATATTCGCACCACCCGTAGCAGAGATAGTATTGGTTGCTCCAATTTGGAACTGGAAATTATAATTGCCTAAACTTCCACAGGACAGGAAATCGGGGAGTGATAAATCGTAAGCAGGGTTGATGATAAGAAGAGAACCCGTAGTATTCACAGCAGCACCCTTGCCCGTTCCACCGACAGCTCTACTCGCAACACCGCTAAACTCCAACCAAGATTGAGTAGAGCCGTTTCTAACGGACATACGCCAAAGGTCGTAAGCAGAGGCGGAGGACAAGAGACCCGATTGGTTGTTAAGATTGATGGAAACATTATTGATAGTGAAGAACACAGATGCGTCCTGAATGGTTTGCTGGGACATCGGCTTTCTAACATTAATGATAAAGAGGTCGGGGATTTGATTGATTTGAAGATTGGAACTGGTGAGAGTAGCGGACGCTTGTGGGGCAACAGAGGTCGTGTTGGTAGATGAGGTCAAATAACGGGGGAAGTCCATATAAGGCACTACATTCTTGGTCTCAATTAGGTCGCTGGGTTGAGTGGAAAGGAACTTCAATAACATCGCAGGGTTTGAAGGTTGGTTCAATATCGCAGAGATGGTAGATGTGGAAGTAAAGCCGTTAGGGTTGGCGGCTGTTCCAAGAGCAATAGAAGTGATGAAACCAGTAGAACTGCTAAACAATCTCTTACAAGTAGCATCAATATTGAAAGTGAAAGTCATATTGTTAATACCGAGAAGACCCTGTTGGTTGAACTCGGGGTTGCCGAAGATGAAAGGGGACAGGAACAGGGGTTCAGCGACGATGGTAGAAATCTCAATCACCCAAGTATCCAAAAGGTCGGTGGATTGAAGACTGGCGTCCGTCAATCCAGTTTCGGTAATGGTATGGACGACATTAATAGCCACGGGGTGTGCTCCACGAGGCACTTGGTCAATATCGTAGGAAGCATTACCGTATCCAGCAAGGGGGTTGTTGTTTGTTCCTACGGCATCGCTGAACCGAGCGTATGCTTGGTCAGGCAAAGAAGGAGTAGAAGAATTGTAGCGATACAATTCACGAGAGTTATTCATTCTTAAAAGAGAAGGGAGAATATCTTGAAGATTGACGGAAACGGCGGTGTTGTTAATTTGTGCTGTGGCGGTAGTCATCAAAGAGGCAAGTGGGAATGCCTGTAAAGCATCTGTCGCACCGTAGTTCAAAGCGAAAGCACCGTCTGGGACACCCGTAGCGGTAAGAGTGAAACTCAACCCTGATGTAATCAACATATCACGCCCAATAACTACATTTTCGCTCGGCACTTGGATTGAATAAATAAGCGAGGAGTTGGAAGCCGAAGTGGCTGGAAAACGCTGGAAAGTGGTTTGGGAAGCCCCTGATTTGACGGCAAAGTCTAAATCGCTGGTGATGTCGCCAATCACACTATCTCGAACTAAAACTGTTTTAAAGTCGCTCATCTTTATAATATATACTACGATAATAAATATTATAAAAAGAAATAATTGCCCGTCGCCTAAATACT
>Ga0222631_1000388_pt1 | contig 13066 bp, 14 predicted proteins | sample AntAcemetagenom5_FD_179826 | JGI IMG/M metagenome (GOLD analysis project Ga0222631, IMG submission 179826) | Saline water microbial communities from Ace Lake, Antarctica - #5 | ecosystem: Environmental > Aquatic > Non-marine Saline and Alkaline > Saline | place: Antarctica: Ace Lake | collected... | reverse complement strand
GATCCTGTAATTAATATTTTCATTTAATAAGATTATTATACCATTTAATTAACTATTAAAACTTATAAAATAAATTAATTACCTAATAAATTTATTATAGTTTTATTTTTGGGTAATGACTTTAAATTTTTTTTAATTATGGAGTGATTTGTTAATAAGACATAAATATCAAATTTTAAAAATTCATTTTTTGAATTTATTAAATTATATTTTTTTTTATAACTTGAATCAATTAATGGGTCATAGCCTTTAACTTCTTTATATTTTTTTTTAAGGTCATTATATATTTTTAAAGACAAAGAATTTCTAAGATCTGCAACATCTTTTTTATAGCTTAATCCGCATACTAAAATTTTTTTTTTCTTATTTATGTTATTTTTTCTTATTTCACAAATTATTTCATTTTTAATGGTTTTGGCCATAGAATCATTAATACTTCTTCCTGCTAATGTAATTTTTGTTTCAAAATTATTTTTTTTACTTATATGTGCAAAATAATATGGATCCACTGGTAAGCAATGTCCGCCAACTAAACCAGGACTAAATCTTAAAAAATTCCATTTTGTTGAAGCTAAATCAATTACATTATTAAAATCTAGTTTAAGTTTTTTACACACTAAGTAAATTTCATTTATTAAACCAATATTTACATCTCGTTGAATGTTTTCTATTACTTTAGCGGCCTCTGCTTCTTTAATGTTTTTTGAAAAAATAATTTTTTTACTTATAATTGAATAAAGTTTAATTAAGTCTTTTTTTAAATAAGTATGTGGATACGCTAAAATTTTATTAATTTTACTTAAATCATGATTTTTGTCACCTGGGTTAACTCTTTCAGGACTATAACCAACAAAAAAATCTAATCCTTCTTTCCATGAATTATTTTTTTCTAGTAAAGGGACACAGTAATCATTTGTTAATCCTGGGTAAACTGTAGACTCAAATATTATAATATCATTCTTCTTAATAATTTTAGAAAGATTACTGCATACGTTTTTTAAATGTTTTAAATCAGGGTTTTTGTTTTTAAGTATTGGGGTGGGAACTGTAACAATATATAAATTATAATTTTTTATTGTTTCTAAAGAATTGGTATACTTAACTAATTGATTTATAAGTTCTTTTTTTTTAAACTCATTAAAAAAATCTTCTCCTTTACTCAATTTTTTTATTCTATTAGGATTATTATCATAACCAATAGATTCATATTTCTTAGATAGATTTAGTAAAATAGGCAATCCAACGTATCCCAATCCTATAATGCATGGTCTAATCATGATTTTCTTCATTAAAAATTAATTTTTTATATATTTCCATTTTAAAGCAGTTGCAAATTTTAAATTCATTTTTGCAAATTTACCTAGAATTTTTTCGAAGTATTTAGGTTCAATTCCAAGACCGGGTCTTATAATTCTAATGTTATTTTTTGTAAACTTTTCTCCTTTCAAAATATTAGAGGAACAATATATTGATCTTCTAAATTTTAAGTATGGTTTTTCATTTTTGGTAGCGCCATATCTAATTTTACCAATGGACGTATAACTCTCAAGCAATTGATCTTTAAATTCTTTCAACTTTGAAACTTTCAAAGAAAATTTTGAGTCAATTCCTTTTTCATTATCTAAACAAATATGTTTTTCAACAAAAGATGCTCCATAATGAATGGCACTGTTAGCAGCAATATATCCTATTGAGTGATCAGAATATCCTATCTCACAGTTAAATTTATTTTTCATATCTTTGATCGTTTTAATGTTTAAATCTTTTAAATTAGCTGGATAAGAACTTGTACATTTTAGTAAGGCATATTTTTTACATTTATTTTTTTTTAAAAATTTTACTAAAGAATTAATTTCACTTAATGTATTTAAACCCGTTGATATTAAAATTGGTTTTCTAGTTCTAATGACTTTTTTAATTAACGGATAGTGATTACTTTCAAATGATGCGATCTTGTAAGCAGGTGGATTAAATTTTTCTAAAAAATCAACTGAAGCCTCATCAAAAACAGATGCAAAAAGTATTATTTTATTTTTTTTGGCAACATTAAAAATTTCTTTGTGCCACTCATATGGAGTTTCACCTATTTTATACAGATCAAATAGTTTTTTTTTATGCCAGGGACTTTTAGGATCATTAATAATAAAATCTTTGTTTTCAGAATCTAGGGTTAGACATTCGGGTGAATAAGTCTGAATTTTTACAAAGTCAGCCCCATTTTTAGAAGCCTTTTTTATTAATTCTATTGCCTTACCTAAACTTTGGTTATGGTTAGCTGAAATCTCTGCAATAATTTTTGGAGAGTCATTAACTCCAATTTTTATGTTGCCTATTTTTAACATTTCTAAGTCTCCAATCTATACAAAAATGTGTTTTTATTTTGATTTGTATATTTTATTTTAAAACCTAATTTTATAAAAATTGCATTTGATGCTAGATTATCTTTTTTTACTCTGGCTTTAAAAACCTTTTTTTTATTTCTAAATTTTTTAATTATTTTATTTAACATTTGATACCCATAACCCTTATTTCTTTTTTTTCTATCTATTAAATAACTTAAAAAAAATTCTTTTTTTTTACAATCTATTCTAACTAATCCTATTTTTTCACCTCTCAAGCTCACAACAAAAAGAGAGCTTAGTCTTAATGTAATATATTTTTTGAACCAAGTAGAATGCTCATTTATTTCTACTTTTTTTGATCTCTTAATTGAATTTTTAATTACTTCTTTTTCATTAGCCCACTCAAATGTTTTTAACAAATCATCTATATTTGCCTTTCTAATGGTAATTGGCATTAATAATTTATTTTAATTTTGTAATTGAGCTAACTTCATTTGATATTTTTTTATCGTAATTATTGATATTTTTGAGTATCTTTTTTGTTTCATTGGGAGCATGCTTCATTGCTAGACGCAAAATATCCATCCAATTAATATTGTTTTTTTTTCTTAAAAGCTGAATTTTATTTATAATTTGAGAGTATTTTTTTTTTTTCACCTATAAATTCCTTTGAAACTTTACAACTAATTGGGTTAATTCTTTTAATGTTAAAAATTTATTATTTGAATTACTATTATAAATAAAATCTTTTTTAACTTTTTTAGCTCCAAGTTTTTTTTTATAAATTGATAAAATTTTTTCGTTTAGACTTGGCAGTATGATATAAAAATCTTTTAATTCTACTGTATTTTGACTATCACTTGAAGAAACCATCTCTTCATGTATTTTTTCTCCTGGCCTAATTCCTATAATAGGAGTTTTGCATTTTGGGGATATTGCTTTTGCTAAATCCATAATCTTATAACTAGGTAATTTAGGAATTAATAATTCTCCTCCAATTAAATTTTTTAAACTCCACATAACTACGTCAACTGCATGCTCTAATGAAATATTAAATCTTGTCATTTCTTTATCTGTGATTGGAAGTTCACCTTTTGATTTATTTTTTAAAAAAAATGGTATGACAGATCCTCTGCTTCCAAATACGTTTCCATACCTTACAACAGAAAACTTAATTTTTCGGTTACCCTTAATATTATTTGCGGATATAAAAAGTTTATCTGAGCATAGTTTTGTTGCACCATATAAATTTATTGGTGAGCATGCCTTATCTGTCGACAATGCTACCACATTTTTTACATTATTTATTAATGCTGCCTCTATAACATTGTTTGCACCTATAATATTAGTCTTAATAGCCTCAAAAGGATTGTATTCAGTTGTTGGAACTTGCTTTAGTGCCGCTGCATGAATTATTGTTTCTATGTCTTCTGTTGCTGTTACCACTCTTTTTGCATCACGAACATCACCTAAAAAAAAACGTATAAATGGATATTTTTCTACAGGAAATAACTGTGCCATTTCATATTGTTTCAATTCATCTCTACTAAATATAACTAATCTTGATATTTTTTTATTTGAATTAACTAAATTATGAACAAAAGCTTTTCCAAAGCTTCCTGTTCCACCAGTTATTAAATATGAGTTTTTATTTTCCACTTTTATGATTTTTAATAACTTATTAACACTTATTATATTATTTTATACGTATTTTTTATAATTTAACTCTTATTTATGAAAAATTAATATTTTATATATAAATAATTTTTAAATTTGTTTGTTTTGAAGGTTTTTAGCTATTAAATTTATTACGATTACTTGATGGATAATAATTCATTTATTACTTTATATAAATCACTAAGTTTTAATTCTGGGTATATGGGTAGGGAAATTTCATTTCTATAAAATTTTTCAGCATTAGGAAATTGATTTACTTTATATCCAAATTTTTTTTTATAAAATGGCTGCAAATGAATTGGAATGTAATGAACTTGTAAATTAATTCCTTTTTTTTTAAATCTTTTAAATAATTCTTTTTTATCAATTTTTATTTTATCAAAATTAACCTGTAATGGAAAAATGTGATAAGAGTGATAATAGTTAATTTTTTCTTTGGGTAGTATAAATCTTTCATCATTCTTTAATTCTTTTAAATAGATAGAGGCAATTTTTCTCCTTGCTAAAACAAAGCTATTAAGTTGTTTTAATTGAGAAACTCCTAACGCACATTGAAAATCTGTAATTCTAAAATTTGACCCTGCCTCATGAACCTCATAATACCAAGGACCTTCCTTTTTGGTGTGTTGCATACAGTGATTACGTATTTGAGCAATTCTATTTGCAATTTTTTTATTTTTTGAAAAGATAGACCCACCTTCCCCTGTTGTTATAGCTTTTACAGGATGAAAACTTTGAGTTACGAGGTCTGAATAATAAGTCGCATACTTAAAATTATTATTAAGTTTAGACCCCATGGAATGACAAGCATCATTAATTAATTTAAAATTATATTTATTTGATAAATATCTTAATGACTTCCAGTCACAAGGATGCCCAGCATAGTCAACTGCTATTACGGCTTTGAAAAATTTTTTTCTTAGTTTATCCTCAAGTTTTTCGGGATCAATAGTAAAGCTTTCATTTTCTACATCTGAAAATACCGGTATTGCATTGTTATTAACTATACAATTTGCAGTAGCTAAAAAGGATAAAGGAGTAGTGATAATTTTATCATTTTTTTTCCAACCAAGTGCTTTACCAACTATATTCAATGCTGATGTGCCGTTATTTACAACAGAACAAAATTTCCCTCCAAATTTTTTAATTAAATTTTTTTCAAATTTATCTACATTTGGACCAGATGTTAAAAAATCACTTCTTAAAGTTTTTATAACAGCTTTAAAATCATTATCTTTTAATGTTTGTTTTCCATAATTGATCATATTTATATTGTTAGTTATAATATTAAATTTTCTTTATAGTAAAGTTTTTCAATTTTTGATTTAAATTTTGAAAATTCTTTTAATTCTTTTTTAGTTTTTTCCGGGTTTTTTTTAATTAATCTTACCTTTATATTGAAGAATAATCTACTGACTGATGGCTTAACACCAATCCATTTGGATAATTCTAAATATTTATTATAATCAAGATCTTCAATTCTAAAAATTTTATAATTTTTTTTTGGGATTTTCTTTAAATCACGAAAAATTTCAGTATAAATCTCATTCCAATACCATTTAATTTTTAATATTCTATGCAAATTATTCCACTTAGCAAAATACTTGCCTTTTGGACTTAATCTGCAAAAGTTATGGTGTTTATTATGGAAGCTAGTTGCAACACCTTGATATCCAATGATTTTATTTGAGTCATCTTTAATATATTTTGTTTTATACCAACCTTTTTTTTTTAAAGAATATGAAACATCAAGAGGGTTTCTTAAAAGAATTATAAATTTAGAGTTGAATTTCTTGTATAACAAGCGTGTATGTAGTGCTAAATAAGAACTGGACTCAAAGGCAATTTTATTTACTTTTTTTGAACTTGCAATTACTTTTGACAATTGATTAATTAATGGAGCCTCATCAATATTCATATCATTATATTTAGCAAATTTATAGTATGAGTGTATTAGAGGCTTACTTTCATCTATTGCTTTAATTTTATTATGGTTTTTAAATAAATTGAATAAGAATGTTTCACCACATTTTCCACTACCTGTTACAAATACACTTTTCATATATTGATCTACCTACTTATTATTAATTTCTTTTAGAGTGAAATTTTTTCCACTGAAGTTTGTGATATTTTTCATTGATTTTCAAGAAACTTTTGTTCTTTTTAAGAAAAGCTGTAATTTCAACCAATGAAAAAAATTTATTTTTTTTATAAAGTTTTTCCATAACTTTTTTTATCAAAATATAATCTTCATGGTAGTCTAAAGTTAATCTGATGTCTTTAGAGTGATTTTTTAATTTTTTTCCACAATAGTGATGTATTGAAAAAATTTTTGGATTAGACCATAAAAAAGACGTAACATGTTCTCTATCAAATTTAGATTTGGCTAATTTTTGAGCTTTTTCCAAAGATTTAAAATTAAAAATTTCACAATGAAAACCATCAGGTAAATAGTTCAGGTCTAAATTACTTAAATAATCGTAGTCATTTTCTAAAAAAATTTTTAGTAATCTATTAATATATTTTATGTCAATCAAGGGACAATCTGCAGTGACTCTAATAATAATTGATGACTTATTAATCTTAGCACAATCATAATAACGTTTTAAAACATCATGTTCCTCGCCACGAAAAATTCTTACCTTTGAAAGTTTTACAATTTCTGATGTTTGGTCATCTTCTTTATTTTTTGAAGTTGCCACAACTAACTCATCAATTGTTTTTAATCTTTTTAATCTTTCAAGTTGATGCTGCAATAAACTCTTTTTAAGCACCTGCATCAATATTTTTCCAGGAAGACGTTTACTATTTGCTCTAGCTTGAACAATACATGATATTTTTTTTTTCATAAATTATTTTAGACTCTATTCAAAAAAGAAAAGTTTTTTTCCTAGTTTGGTGACTTTAATTTTTTTGGTTAATTTAAAGTCTCTAGATAAAATTTCTAATTCTTTTTCTATTAATTCTTTTTTAATTTTTGGAAACTTATAATTCAACAAACTTTGCATTTCGTTATACTTTCCTCTTAAGATCAAAATAGTATTAAGCAAAATTGATTTAAAATTTTCATAAATAATTAAATTAAGACGTATTAAAAAATTATTATTATCATTAGATAAAAATATTTTTTTTGAGAGTCTTATCCATACATTTAAAATATTTTCTGCAGCTAGTTTCTTGCCTTTGAATTGAATTCTTTCATTTAATATTTTTTGAAATTTATTTTTTTGGAAACTTATTTTTCGGAGATTTGTGATTACACTAAAAAGTTTTTTTTGACTTTTTATATTTAAAGATATTTTTTTTAAAAATTCACCATTTCCTTTGTATTTAACAGGTGTATAATTAATCACTAGCTTGTTAGAAATAATTCCTTCACATCCAGTAGTGCAGCCACTTTGAATCATTAATTTACAATTTTTAATCCAAAAAGATACTGTTCTTGAATTGTTGATATGTAAATTTTCTCTCTTATAAAGTTTTTTATGCCAATAATTAATATTTTCAGTAGGATGTGGTCTTACACAAAAATTATAATTAGGAAATTTTTTTGTAAGGTTATTTATCAAATTTACAAATTCTATTATCAACTTTTTTTGATAAGGATAAAAATCTGTATCTCTTTTTAAAAGTTTAGGCGTTCTATTGTAATAACCTTCTTTTTTTTTCATATCAATTATAGTCTTGTATGAATTTATATTATTTGAAAAGGAAAAATTTGTACAAATAAGTATATATGGTTTCTTAAAAATTTGTTCTTCATTTTTATCTCTTTTGAAGTTAACTTTTTTTTTCCAAATATCTGCTCTGGGTGATCCTGTTAAGTGAAACTTATCTTTAGATTCCGTAAAGTGTTTTCTCAAAATTTTATAATCATATTTTCCCCAACAGAAGAAAGCTGATGTTTTATCTAGTTCTTTTTGTGATAATCTATTGGTTATAAAATATTCCTCATAATCAAAATCATCTAATAGTCCATGCTCTTCATCTATTGCAGTTATTAAATATTTTTTTTCGTGTAGATTTTGATGAAACTTAGACTTAGCTTCCCCATGTGTTATACTCTTTGTGTGAATTATTCCTGGTTTAATAAGATTTTTTTTTAATAGGTGCTTAAATGTATTTGAATCTGAAATATAAACATTAAAAGATTTTTTTAAAGAAACTAAGGTTAATAAAAGATTTCCATGTAGCTCTCTTCTAACTATCTCCATTATTATGTAAATATTTTTTTTTTTCATTTTCTACTTCTACTGTTCAATTTTTTATACCTTTCAATATACTTGGTCTATCTTGATCGCAATCACCTTTGAACATGTGAATTACTTTTGTATTTTTTGATTTGATAGCCCAGCCTAAATTAATATTCTTTTTTACAAATGGTTCAAAATAATTGGGTATTGTTATATTGTTTTTAAAATTATTTTTAGTTAATCCTGATCTAAGCATTATAGATTCCTTAATTCCATATTCATAAAAATCAACATACTCTGCATTAATTTCAACTATTAACCTTTGAAGTGCAGAATTAACTCCTATTAATGCTTCCTCATGTCCAAAAAAGTCAACAATTCTTAATGCTTTTCTTTTTTTATATTTACAAATTCTTGTAACAAAAAAACCCATCACATTTACTGAATGATAAATTAAATATATTTTATATCTATAGTGTGGGTGACTAATATATCTATTTTGAAAATAAGCTTCATCTTTTCCATATTTTTCGATTAGTCCATCAATATCACTTCCAAAAATTTTAAGTTTTAATTTACCTTTTAAGTGTTTAATTTTTTTGTCAGATGAATCTTTAATAGATATTTTGTTAAAATTTGTTGGTTTATCAATGATCTTAAATGAATTAATTTTTGGGTTTATAATAAAATAATGATTCATATTGCCAACTTTAAAACCCATTTTTTTATAAAGTATTTTGGCTTTTTTATTACAACCGATGGTGCCAATTCTGTTAAACTTTAATTTATTTTGGGGGAAAAAAATTAAATCTAAACCTGGATTTGGAGTTCCTTTTATAGCAAACCAATTGACCATCCATACAGTATTATTTGAAATTAATTTTTTTGAGAACTGACTGTGACTTATAAATCCATGACAACCGATTATTTTTTTGTTTTCTTTTGCAATAATAAAATTGTATATATTTTTTTTTTCTTGATGCTGCCACTTCATAAAATCAATGTCCTTTGCTAGTATATGATCTGGTGACCAATGCTCGCTAATGAACTTCATTAGATCGTGTATATTTTGAGTACTACAAAAATTTATTGAAAACAATATCTTAACATTTTAATTTTTTTTACATTATTGATAATTAAATTTTGATTTTTAACTTATATTTAGTATCTTTCAATCTGTTTTATTTATGAAAATTAGTGAAATTACAAAAAAAGTTGAAGACATAATAGTGGGTGTGCTACATATTGATAATCTGCCTCTCAATGCTTCATCAATTAATGTAAAGGAATGGGACTCATTGGCGTATCTAACTATAGTATCAAAATTAGAAAAAGACTTTAAATTAAAAATTACACAAAAAAATATTAATAACTTTAATAGTATAAAAAATATTATTAAAGAAATAAAATTATGCATAAAAAAATAACTCTAGCTGATTATTTTGGTGCACATGCTAGTAAAGAAAAATTTATTCTTGAGTTAGAAACTGGAAAAAAAAAAAATCATTCTTTAATTTTGAGTCATGCTCATAGAATGGCAGCATTTGAAAAAATAAAAGAAGGGGATATTGTTACTGTAATACTTCCAAATTCAATAGATTATGTGGAATGTTTTTTAGCTTCATTACTTGGTGGCTGGATCTTTAATCCACTTCCATATTTTATACAAGACCAAGAAATGAGAAAAATTTTTGAGTATATTAAACCTAAGGCTATAATAACTGATAGAGAAGAAATTTTTACTAATTTTTCAAGTAAATATAAAATATATAATTCTACAGAAATAATTTCAAAAAATAAAAGTCATAAATTAATAAAAATTAATCCTAATAATCCTGCTGCCTTGTATTATTCCTCTGGAACCACGGGCAACCCAAAAGGTGTTTTATATTCTCATGACAATATGGTTTCACTAATTACATCTATTATAAAAGGATTCAAATTTACTAAAAATGATCATCAACTTGCTTTTTTACCTTTTGGTCATACCGCTTCAATAAATTATAATATTTTACCTTCATTGTTAATTGGTTGTAATTTATTTATATCAAAAGGCTTTGAACACTTAAGGGATAATTTCTTTAATGTATTAGAAAAAAATATGATCACTTATACCGAAATAGTACCTACGGTTCTCTTTGTGCTTAACAAACTAAAGTTTGATGTCAAAAGTTTAGATTTATCATCATTAAATTTTATTGGGTGTGGCTCTTCCACGTTACCACTAAGTGCCCAAAAAGAATTTATTAAACAATATGGAATAGGTATTGGAAATCTTTATGGATTATCTGAAACAGGACCTACTCATATTGATGACCCCAGAGTGAAAAATTGGAAGCCTGGGAGTATTGGAGTACCACTTGATGTAAATGAATGTAAAATAAATGAAGATGGTGAGATTCTTATAAAAGGTAAAAATGTATTTGTCGGTTATTATAAAAATGAAAAACTATACAAAGATATTATTAGAAACCAATGGTTTCATACTGGAGATTTAGGTAAATATAATGAAGGGAAATTTTATTTCAATGACAGAAAAAAAGATCTTATTATAAAAGGTGGAATCAATATTGTGCCTATGGAAATTGAGGAAGTGGTTCACGAGCATCCAAATATCTTAGAATGTGTTGTGGTAGGTAAACTTGATAAAATTCATGGTGAGGATGTTGTTCTTGTAGCAGTTAAAAATGGTAAAATAGACGATACGAAGCTTAAAAATGAAATAATTAAACTTTGTAGAAATAATTTTTCTTCATATAAAATTCCTAGTCATATTGAGTTTTGGGAAAGCATTCCAAAAACTGCTTCGAAAAAGCTTTTACGAAGAAAAGTAAGAGTGTTAATCAATAAACCATTATAATTGTTGAATAGTTTACTATCAATTGTTAAAGATAATTAAATTTTATTAAAAAAATAATTTAAAATGAAAAAAATAGCTGGAATTAATGGATTTGGGCGTTTTGGTTTACACCTTTTAAAATATTGGTTAGACCGAAGTGAGAAGTCATTTTTTTTGATAAAATATATCAATGATGATTTTTTAACGATTAATCAAATAATTGAAATTCTTAAAAAAGATAAAAATGTTTTATTTAATAAATATAAAGTTCAAAAAGTAGGAAATAAAATTTGTCTTTTAAAATCAAATGGAACATCTTATGAAATTGAATATTCAAAAAAAGAAAAAAATCATATTCCCTGGATTGGAAAACCTGAGCTATTTTTTGAGTGTTCTGGACAAAATACAGCCAGAAAAGATTGTTTAAAATTTTTAAAAAATAAAACTAAAACGGTTATTATTTCAGCAACTAGTTGGGATTCAGATGAAACACTTATATATGGTTTTAATCATCATCAATTTAAGAAAAAAAACAAAATTATTTCTTACGGCTCATGTACTGTTAATGCCTTTATACCACTAGGTTCTTTCATGGAAAATAATTATGGAATTATTGATGCTGATGTTAATGTTGTCCATAATATTCAAGAATATCGTCTAAAAGATAACAATACACTTAACAGAAAATTTTGTACGTTAGAAAAATCTGGACCTCAACTACTAAAGGCTATTAATAAAAAAAATTTTAAGGTGAATTATACTGTGGTCCCTTATACTGGAGTTTCAATGATAGATTTTCGTTTTAGAATAAAAAAATGCCCTTCATTAAACAGATTTTTTAACACTTTAGAAAAGGCAACTAAAGATGGTGACCTAAAGGGTCTATACAATATACATGAGGCTGATAGAGGGCCTGAAGTACATAATTGTACACCATTTTCTGCAGTTTTCATAAGAGAGAACCTTAAGGTAATTAATGATCAAGTGTATATCTCTGGTTATTTTGACAATGAAAACTCGGTTAACCGTTATTATGATTTAGTTGATTATATTTCAAATAAAATTTAATTAAAAAATTATTGTTATGAATTCTTTCACAACTGTAAATTATCATTATGTAAGACCAATAAAAGAGTCTAAGTATCCCGCTATAAAGGGCCTAGAGCTAAAAAAATTTATAAATCAATTAAATTTTTTAATAAAAAATTATAATATTATTTCTGCTGAGGACTTGATCAACTCCATATCACATAAAACCAAACTTCCAAAGAAGGCCTGTTTACTAACTTTTGATGACGGCTACAAAGACCATCACAAATATGTAATGCCAGAGCTGGTAAAAAAAAAAATTTCAGGATGCTTCTTTCCATCTGCTGAAAATATTATAAATAATAATGTTACAGAAACAAATAAGATTCATTTTATTTTAGAGAAGCAAAAAAATACCAATCTAATAATTAATGATATTAATATTTTTCTAAAGCATAACAACTTTCCAGCTCCTGATAAAAAAGAAATTTATAAAAATTTTGAAAGTTTATTTATTAAAAGGTATGGTAGTAAAAAAATTAAATATATTAAATTTTTATTACAATCATGGATTCCTGCACCTTTAAAAGAAGATTGTTGTACTTTTCTTTTTAATAAATATTTAAGAGTTAATGAAAAAGAATTCTCAAAAAAATTATACCTATCAACTAAAGAAATTCAAGAAATGATGAATAATGGAATGACTATAGGCGGGCATGGATATAGACATATAAGATTAGGAGATTTAAGTTATAAAAATCAAGCAATAGAAATAAATAAAATGTTAACTTTTCTTAAAAAGTTTAATATTAAAAAAAAATGGATCATGTGTTATCCTTATGGCTCGTTTAACAATGATACAAAAACTATATTAAATAAGAAAGGTTGTTTATTTGCTTTCTCTGCTACTCCAGGTAGATCTTTATTGAATAAAAAAGATATTTTTAGTATTAAAAGATACGATACCAATAGTTTTTAAAAAAAAT